>Ga0222649_1000114_pt1 | contig 30926 bp, 26 predicted proteins | sample AntAcemetagen337_FD_179865 | JGI IMG/M metagenome (GOLD analysis project Ga0222649, IMG submission 179865) | Saline water microbial communities from Ace Lake, Antarctica - #337 | ecosystem: Environmental > Aquatic > Non-marine Saline and Alkaline > Saline | place: Antarctica: Ace Lake... | reverse complement strand
GGTTTAAACCCAGTTTCTACTGTTTGTAAAAAACCAGAAAGTACAAAAGTACTCAGATTTTTAAAACTATTAGAACTAATAAATCCAGCAGAGTTTTGATTAGTAATAGTTAAAACAGGAGAACCGATAGTTGATGAAACATTATCTAAAAATAATTGATTAACATTAATAGCTAATCTACAGTTGTCAGTGCGAGTAGCGTTGTTGTTTAAAGTAATCGAAGTAGGAGTAATAATAGTAACTACCGTATTGCTTGGTAATACTGTGATTCCACATAAATTTTCTGCTGTAAGAGAATCTCCAAGTTTAATACCAGATTGAAGAAAATTAAACGGATTCACTAAAGCATGAATATGTGCGTTATATTTTGCCAGACTACTTCGAAATGGTTCAGCACCAATTCCTGTAATTGGATCTCCCAATATAGCTTGTGGCGTAAGTGTCATTATTAAACCTCTGTAAATACAATACTATTTGAAGTAAACAAAAGAAAATCACCTTCAGGAACAGTTCGTGTAGCACGAAATTGTCCTGTAAATAAAGGCGAATAAGATGGTGTAGCAATACCAAACTGACCAAACAATACAAAAAAGCTAATTTGAGATGTTTGTCCAGTTGGAACTGGACCTAATTGTATTTCTTCTGCAATACGAACAATATTATCTGCAATTGAAAAATCTGTAATTTCTCTTGGCGAAAATATAGCAGCAGGTAATAGCCAAGTAGGATTTAAACCAGGATCTGAAGAATATACGTTTAACCAGTATTTATCTGGTTTTGCCAGAGTGGTTAATCCGAAAACATGATTTTGAAAGCCGTTTCGTAAATAAATAGATTTCATATGTGTAACAAAGAAGGGTCAGAAAAAACAATTGTAGAGCCGTTTGAGAAAGCACCAGCTAAAGTACCATCATCAGAAGAATAATAATCATAAAATATAGCACTTTCTATTGGATCATGTATACCAAACATTCCTGTTTTAAATATACTTGTCTCCATAATATCCGTTAACTCTGGTAGTATAGTATACAAAGTTTTTACACGAGCATTAATGTTCTCTATTATAGTTCTATTTATTTGTTCATTTAATGAAACAACTTGAATAGTATTATAATTAGCTTCTATAGTTGAAGTACCTTCGTGCACAGCCAACTCTGAAAAGAATAAATTTGCATCAATACGCATTTTTCCTGAGTTATCCAACCAAACATAACGTTTATCTAGTTGAGATAGTTGTGCAGAAAAAGCAGTAGAAGATATCGAAGCATTTTCTAAGCCAATAAAATAAAACGAATTTCGTTTACGAATTCGTTGAAAACCAGGTCCTAAAATATTTTCTATGTCAAGATTAAAAGAAACTTCTTCTTCTCCTTCTAAAATATATTTAAAAAGATACCATCCTGATTTATTAGGATATAAAGATATATAAGAATTTCCGTGATATTCTGTAATAGATATTGCTCTTTGAATAAGATTTTCTTCTGACAAAACTTCATTCCAGGAACCAGGGAGAAAATATAAGCGGATTTTACTATTAGATGGAAGATATTTACAATTAAGAAATATTTCATCCATAGTTTGTTTATTATTAGTATCCGAATATTGCTGTTCCCATGCACTAATTTGACTTTCTATTTGAGAATTGTTTAACTTAGTGCAACACCATATTAATATTGTTTTTTTACCATTAACAGTGTTAAAAGATAGATGTAATAAGCCACCATGTTCTTTAGTTATATGTTCTTTGTCAATTAAATAACTACCAAAAATATAATTATTTTCGTCAGAACTATCTTGTAAAGCTACACCAGAATATAAAAATTTATTTTGTTCATCAAATATTTTGTATTTAGTATTTGCTAAATATCCAAAATTAGTCAAACTAACTTCTGAAGACCAAGGTTTCAATATAATGACTGAACCAGGAAATTGTGCTATGTAAGCCAATCTTCCTTCTTTAACATTAGTTTGTATTTCATTCCAAGTTCCAAACGCAACACTAAATTGTTCTAATACACTTTTAATAGTCATTAACGACCTCCTTTAGGGGTTGCAGAAGGTGTTACCGTAGTTGGTGGTTTTGTATAAGTAGTTGGAACTAACTGTCCATCTGTTGTGCGTTTATGACCACATGTAGCATTATGTTTATGATCTACTATAGTCAATACCTGAACTAAAGGTTTACCGTCTTGTCCAATTACTGGTTTACCGTCTTTATCTAAAACAGCATTTCCGTTTTTATCTAATCCAATAAGTTTAGGTTCTTCAGAAAGTTTTGAAGAATCCACTACAGCCCCTTTTTCATCAAGTGTTAAGGGCTTTCCATTAATATCTAAAACAGGCTTACCGTCTGCTCCAACAACTGGTATATTAGTATTACTAGCTTTTCCTACGTTAGAAACAATGTTTAAGTTGGGCTTCTCTACTTGAACTCCATATTGTTTATAATCTAACAATAATGCGTCTACAGCATAATACACTCTGTCAACTCTAGTATAGAAATATCTTACAGATTGTATTAAAGCATTATAACTAAGCACTAGAGATTGTTCATTAGGATTGGAATCATCTTTTAAAGGAATAGAAGCAATTAATATTTTAACAGGGCTTCCTCTTTGAACTATTTCTCTATCAAAAAACGAGGCAGTTTTATTAGCTGTTAATGCTGCATTAATGTTATACAATGCGCTTGCACTGTTTACACCCTCGGTGTTGTTTATACCTTCATTTCCTATAAACATACCAACCATTTGAAGTATAGTTTGTTCAACGCCTAATGTTTGAAATACAGGTGGACCACCTGGTATAGAAAATCTTTTTTGATTCATACTAGTTCGCATTAAAATACCAGGTTTAATTTCTGGTACTTGTGCTGTAGATGTACTTCCTCTAACTTCTACTGCTGGCAATAATGAAAATTTAAAAGTTTTAGGACTTCCATCAATATAACTAATACTAAACTCTGTTGCAGATGCAATAATATCTGCAGGATCTAAAGCTGGAACATTAAAAATATTATCTGATTTAACATTAACACTTGCATTAATATCAATTGTTTGACTAGATTCAAAAAAAGATTGTGCTTGTTCAGAATTCTTTATATCTACAGTTTTAGTAGGACTACTAGTAGATAATAAATTATCAAATGAACGAACTGACTGCAAGAAGTTAACATTTGTTGTGAAGTTAATAGGATCAATAGATAAAAGATTATCTACCATTAAAAACTCCTTATTAATTGTATAGTATGATTAATCAAAGGATTAGGTTCAATCTTTTCAAAAGTGGAAACCCATTCTAATTGATAACTCAAAACATTATTAAACCCAACATAAGTTCCCTCAACTAAAGGTGTTGGTTGGTTAGTAAACGTTAAATTATTACACAAACCTAAAGCTCTGTAAGATGCAGGTAAACTAGCTTGTGGTAATGTTGCTTCTAAATATAAATAGGTTGATTTAGCATTAACTAAAATAGATAAATCATTAGAAGTAACACTTTTATATATAGCGTTATCAACAATAATTTCACCAGTAATATCCCTAGAACACAAGGTTGTTTTATGGACATAAATAAATCCATAACATTCAGGTAAAAGGGTTAAAGAAGGTGATGGTAATGGAGGTAAATCTTCATTAATCCAAGGCTGTGTTTTTCCAACAGCAATCCAAAATAAATTATTTGTAGTTACATAATAATTTAAAGCTCTCTTTACTTTACTAAGATTTGTTTCTGTACTTCTCATTTAATTTTTATATAAGTTTTAGATTTAACATTAATTTGCTGATACATCTTATAGTGTATTGTTGCATTAATACCAGCAGCTACGCATAATAATAAATCGTCAATAAGTCCTTGAATATAATCAGGAGTTTCTATAATAAAAAATCCTAACAATAAATTAAGAGGTAATTCCTTTAATTGATGTTGCCAATCAAAAACATATAATGTATTAAAATTTGATGGATTAAGTTTAAATGCATTAATAAATTCAGACCAAGAATTGAAATTATATTCTGTAAAAACTTGAGTACTTAAATCTTTTATAAATATTTGATTGATTAATTTTGGTTCAACAATTTTATATCTATTTAATTTATAACAATTTTCTATTAAATCTATTAAACCACTTTTAGCAGATAAATTTAAATTAATCCTAGTTAATAAATTTGTTTTAGTAAAAAAGTCAGATTGAAGATAATGTCTTTTAACAGAAAAAGATTTACACCAAGCATCTAGAATTTTTCCTTGACTAGTTAATATACTTATACTATTAAATAATTCATGCATCAACAAAGAATTAGAAAAAGTTAAACTTGAATAAGAGTTTATTAGTTTACCTAATTCTCCGTTTTCTAAAGCTTCGATAGATTGCCAATGATATCCATTTGGTTGTAATCTCTGAGCTGTTTGTTTATTGTAAGTAGTATCGGCTTCTGCTTCGTCAGCGTTAAGATAAAAACTATTTTGAGAAAATATATAATTATTTTTTGTTAAATTACACGAAGAAGAAATTATAAAACTTGGTAAATTTTCAGAATCAATTTTACCGTATATATTTTCAGCAACATTATTAAACAAAGAAGTATATAACCAGTTTGAAATATTTAACGCAGTTAAGTTTTTCTCTTTTAATAAAGTAAACATATACGAACATAAACTATCTTGTCTATCAGTGAACGCAATTAAGTTTTTAAAACTTGATATAGTTGTTATAGCTTGATTTAAAGTGTCATACTTTTTAAAATGGTATAACCAATAAATATAAGCAATATATGTGTTTGCTTTTTCTTTATTTCCTAATAAATTATAACTATCATTAAATTCAAAATCAACTAAATCATTTATAGCCAAATACTCTTTTGCTGCTTTAAAATGAACAAATTCGTCGTATTGTATGGATAATAAAGAAGTTAAAAATAAAGAGCTAATACAACTAGTTTCATAACTAAATGTTTGTGAACTGTACCCAAAATCATCGTAATTAGTTATGGACAATCCTGTGGATTCTTCAACACTTATGCTAACTAATTGACCCAACTGCTTTAATACGTCACCAAAATAAGGCGGTAACTCTATTAATTTATGATTTGGTCTATCTCTAAAATATTTAGTTGCTTCTACTAAAGCAAAACCTAACCAAGAATTTTCTAATATATCTCTGTTTTTTTCATAAAAACAAGCGCTTTCATCATTAGAAATTACTTTGTATAATATTGTTGGAAAACCAGCAATAACCGTATCATCTGTAGTTAATTTTAAAGTTAATGGATCAACATTTTTTAAATTATTAGCCCAGATATACGTTATCTCAGACAATAACAAATATAGTAAATTATCTTCTTGAAAAGAAATTAAACTTAATATTCCAAAAGCAATTTCAGTTAAAGAAGACATTTTCATGTCTGAGCCAATAATAGACGATGGAATGTATCCTCTATTATTTAGTTTATATGTATGAGATTTTGTAAGGTTTTCTTCCGAGTATTTTATAAATAAAGCGTTAACAATTTTAGGAAAGTTTTCAATTATTAAAACTTCTTTTGGTATTTCCGAATCCAAAGGTTCAAATTCGGTTATGTCTATGTCTAAAAGATTATAGTATGATGTTGTATCAGTAGTAAATAATACAGTTCTTGCATAAGCATCAATAAGAAATGTTTGAGAAACTTTTAAGCTAGAATCAGCAGTTATACTTGTCCAAACGGGTTGAAGAGAATCACTAATAGTATAATGAGGATTATCAATAGTATCAAACCAAGCAGGACGAATTTCTGCTCCTTCAGCACCAATAGCATAAGGATAATTAAAACTAAGATTTGGTTCGATCCAAACATAATCAGCAGTTTTTATTAATGCTGATTCATAAATAGGAGTTTTCCAAAGCAATGAAAAGTTTTTAATAGGTTGCAATGTAGAATCAACCGTAAGACTTTTATCAACTGTTATTCTATAAGATGCATCTAATCCAGTTTCACCTTCGTCTACTGATACCTTTAATTCTCCTTGCCCGGCTATTAAAGACGGATTGTTTCCTAATTGAAGATTTCTAGAATAGTTTTTTTGAGATGAGTTAGTGTAATCACCTTTAATAGAATCACTTATGCGAATCATTAAATTATTAGCACCATAATTAGCAGGATAATTTGTTACACTTTCCTGAATTAAATCAACCCACTTTGTAAAAGTTGGCTCTTGTGCTAAATGAGTGTAAAAGAAATAATAAAAGTTTTCTTTATAATGCGTCATAAGTAATCCATATATTATTTGATCTTACAACAGCATTATTAGGTGGTTGAATATCTGTAGTCGGTGTAATAATTTGAGCTTGTACAACGCTTCCAGTAGAAACTATTTGTTTAATTAATGCTTCTCTGGAAAATAATTGTCCTACACTAAGAGAAAATAAATACCTAGTTGTTATATTAAGTATATTTTCAGTCAATGTATCTTTATCAACTTGTGGCAAAGGTAAAATATATATTTGTATATCTGTATTTTGTCTTATAGCCTGAAATAAGGTAAATGTTACTCCAGCAGCTTTTATTAAATTTACAATATTAGAAAATTCAAGAAAATTTATCTGAGTAAGAATGTTTGGTGAATCTAAATATATTTCTAATAATCCAGGAATAGTATTTTTAAAAAATACTTCTTCAATAATATTATTCTCTAGTAATGCAGCACGAATAGCTTGTTGTGTTGTTCCACGCCTATTAGAAATAAATTCAATAATTCTTGATCTAAAAGAATCATCAGATTCTGGGGATGCACCAAAACCTATGTTTCCACAAACTTCTCCATTGTTTGTTCTATGTGTACCAACAATGAAATTAACATTTGGATAAGAAGGAGATATTAATTTACTTCCAGCTTTTAAGTTATATTGTAATCCTTGTTGAACTGCAGTAATAGGTATTTTTGCTTCTATAAAACTTAGAATTTTTACAGAAAAAGAAAGGTTAACAATAAATTGAAGATTGGTAGTTGTATCAGTAAGTATAGTATTAGGTTCAATTGACACATTGGGATCACTACTAAGAGTTAATACAAACCCTGTTGAAACTCCACCGCTACGCCTCAATAAATTAAAATTAGAAGCCAATCTATCTAAATCAGATCCAATAGCGTTTGAATAAAACATACTATTAGATAATTCATTGAGAACTAAATCTTGTTCATAATGAATACCAGCGAAAGAACGAGTTAAAGAATGAAGTACACTACCAGGTGCAATATCAGTTAATGCTGAACCATTTTCTGCTAAGTACTTAAAAAAGCCTATTTGTATGTCTTGAATATTTCTAGGATTAAACATTATTTATTCCATTATCTAAAACTAAGCTTAAAGATCTTAGTTCATCTTCGCCCTTAATAATATACTTAAATTTTTGTATGTAAACTTGATTAATAGATTTAAAAGCAACACCGATATCCATAACTTCTATTCTTTGATCTTCTCTTGCTGCTTCTTCCAAAGCTTTTAATATACTTTCTAAGCTTAACGTAGTAATGGGAGCAGATAAGTAAAAATACATATCATTTCCATAAGTTTCGCCAATTTCTGTAATACCAGTAAAAGTTCTCATAAATCTTTTATATCCATAAGGAGGAGTATTAAGTCTTCTAAGAAAAGCTTTTACAATATTAGTATTTCCTTTAACTAGCCTAAAATCTCCGTTTACTACCTCAATATCTCCCATTTCTGCCAGAAAAATATCCACACCAGATGCAGCATTTGATCGTGTAGATATACCTTGTTGTTCGTATTTGGAAAAAGAATATGTCACAGATTTAAAGAAGCGTATTGAGAATATTCAGAGACAATAATAAATTTACTTGTTTGAAATATAGGTATAATTCTTGAATCAGATTTAATAGGAAACATTAAATTATCGTATCTTGTAGCTTTTATTAAATAAGTCCCTTGTTTAAAAGAATAATCATTAAATTCTACATATATCCGACCGTTTGTTAACAAGTCGTTACCCTTCAATACTTCAATAAAATTATCATTATTCTTATACGATAATGTCCATCCTATTAATCCTGCAGAATGAGGAGTATTAACGTTTATAGAAATGTCTAATATTGATGGATCTGGACTAGAAGCATATTGAAGATAATTATCTAAAGGTTGAATGAAATCAATGGATTCTTGAAAGAGTGTCCAAACTCTAGCATATTTTGCGTAAGTGATTGTTTCATCCCAAACTTCTACTAAAACAATAATATTCCTATTAATTTTATCTTCGTTTATTATAATCCCTTTTAAAATTTCGACATTGTTTGAATTAAAAAATACTAAATTATTACCAACAACAAATTCTAAATAAGAAGGTGCATTAGTAATATCAACTCTAATTGTGTTAGTTGTTAATATTAAAAACTTATTAAATGTTAAGTTAAAAATATTTAAAGGTAGTAAATATTGTTTATTATCATAGGGCAATTCATGTGATTCCATTAAAATACATCCTGATTTGATATTTGAGGACCAGCAATAGTTATAGGAGCTTCAGGAGTATCGTTATTATTTTGAACTTTCCCACCTGGTTGATTTCCTTCAACTTTACTATAAGGTTTTGGAATAGGAATTTTAGTAAATGATTTCAAAGATGTCCCTAAACTTCCTCCTGGAGAATTAATAAAAGTCATAGATCCTGTAATGAAAACTTTGCTAGCTGCTTGAATTTTTACTGTACCTTGTTTACTAACAACATTATAATCATTTGTTGCAACATTCATACTAGAACCATATCCTGTACCAGTACTTGCTGATACATCACTTACAGTCTGTTGAGAATTTTGTCCAACTTGATTCCATAAAGAATCTTGATATCTTACCGTTCCACCATATATTTCTTGTACATTAGCTGCATAATCAGTTTTACATTTACTAGTAACAATAATTCTATTAGAAGACATTTGTGACATAGTATCTTCAGCTCTTGCCCAAGACTGTAAAGAAGATTGTTGAATTAAATCAGATTGAGTATGATTAAATTTAGATTGAACAATTTGTTGTTGACTTGTAAGATTTATTACAGGAGAATCAAATGATGAAAAAGTAGATGCCTGAACTCTAAATTGATTTGTTTCAAATTGTTTAGTCCCTCCATTTCTTTCAACTTCGTTACCTTGGCTATAATCTGCTAAATTAGATTTTAAAGCAGTAGCAGTAACTTTTCCTGATTCTGAAACAAACTTTTTATAAGGAACAACGCTAAGATTTAACGATGGAAAAGTTGCTTGAACAGTTTGTAATACTGTATTAACAACTCCAACTTCTGAGGTGTCTGATTCAAAATGGACATTTTTTAATAAATCTGTACTCCAAGTTGAAAGTCTATCAGTAGCAATTTTTGTAAATCCTTGCAAAGTTTTAGTAGACAATATATCTTGATGATACGGGCTTTGCAATTCTGGATTAGTTACATTTAAACTAGAATAAATGCTATTGCCAGATCCACCAGATGGCGTTTTATCGCGTACACTTTGGTTTACTGTTTCATCACTAAAGTATTGATTTAAACCTTGCTTAAGAGTGTTTAAAGCAGAAGAATAAAATGTATTATTTTCTAATTCTTTTGTTCTTTCGTTTTCTAAGTTGATATTTTCTGATGTTAAATTAGATAATATCAACTGAATAATATTACTAGTTTTTTCAAAAGGTGGACTTGAAGATATAAATGGAATTAATGAACCATAATCATTGGCAAGAATTGGATAAGCACATACATTAATCTTTGTTAAAAAATTAAATAGATAAAAATTAACTTTAAATTTTGCTATACCAGCATTATTTGTTATTGCAAATGGTGCTTGAATTCTTTGAATACTTGGATTAGTAGAATCTGTTAGTACTCTTAATACTAATGGAACATTAGATAAAAGATTTCCATCTCTTCCAGTTAATGTTGCAGTAATTGATATTTCATTGGAAGAAAAAACTACTGAGTTATTAGAAATTAATTCTACATTATAAAACGCATTATCAAAATTAGTAACAAGTGCTACGTCCACATTGTTAAACGTAGATACTCTAATAAAAGAAGAATCTTCTACGTTAATTATATTTTGAAAAGATGGTTCAAATTTTTTAGAAACTGTACTAAACATCTACTTGTAAATCTCCTACTTTTATTGGTTCATTTCTATTAAAATCTATAAATTTAAGTAATCTAGTGTCTTTTGTATTAAATTCTTCTTGAGGTAAAAGTTGTACAGCTAATAAATAGATTTTGTACGAAAATTCTTTTGCTTCCTCAATAGAATTAAATAATGACAAACAATCAAAAGCATCTATTGTTGTATATAAATCACTTATTAATTTTAGTTTAATTTCTTTGTTTGTTATTTGACTACACCATACTCGAAAAGAAGTATTTAAATTATCATCACTTAAGCTTGAAAGTCTTATGGCAGCTTCAATCAAACCTTGAACAGCGAAAGCTAAGTAGTATAAAACAAATCCTCCTGGTTGGCTTTCTTTCAAAATGTTGTTAGAAATTCTTTCTAAATCTAATATATTAATTATTTCTAAACCAAAATAATCTGATTGATTAGATTGAAGAATAAATGTTTTTAATATTTTTAATAATTCTGGTGAAATTTCTCCCATAATAAAACGTTGTCTTAAATTAAGCCAGTGATTATTATTAATCATTGTTCGTCTCATAAGATAATATATAGGCTTTTCCTCTGGTTCTAAATTTTGAGTTAATTTAAAATATATAGAATTTAATATTTGTTCTATTTGTTCTAACGGCAATGAAGACGAAAATATTCTAGATAATAATTGATAATTTTTTATTCTAGGGTTTGAAGTAAAATTAATATTATTTTGTGTCCAAAAAGAATCTAGATAATATTTTAATAAAGTAATAGGTTTGTTCGGAGTTAAATTAGGATTATTAAAATTAAGTTCTGTATTAATAAAACTATAAGCAACAGAACCAACAACTCCACCAAAACCATCATAATCTTTTACATCAGAATCTGAAAAAATGTAACTAGCAAAATCCGTTCCATATGCAGACTTCCAAAACCTATTAGCATGAGTTGTTAATTTTGTGTTAGACCTGTCTACACATTGAGAAGATCTTAAAGAAAAATTAATAGCTAATGAAAACAGTAAATCTTTTACTTGACCTACAGTTGGATCAGAAGACGATAAGTAACTATTAGCATAATGATTTTGAATTTGTAGTAAACGTATGTGAGACTGCAATATTTGTCTATTAAAATGTCGTTGAAATAAACTTTTTTCTTGATCAATAGCTCCAAATCTAAGTTCATTTTGATCTATAAATAAATTAACTCCGTAAAACCCTTTTAATTCAGTCATATTAAGCTCCCATTACTTTTTTTAACAACACTTGATTCAACCAGTATGATAATTCGTCTTTAGTAAATTGTAATTGGTTTAAATCATTTCCAGTAGTTAAATAAATTACTTCAACTAAAAATCCTAATATGTCTTTATTAAACAATGTATCAACAATACCTCTTAAATCTGTAGTATTGTTTAAATAATTTTGTAATTTTGTTGTATCCGTAACTAATTTAATTATATTCAAATCATCTAATCCATAATAAGTTCTAAAATTATTATTAATTTCAGCTATATTTCCTTCTTGTGCTTGTGTTAAAACTAATCTTACTTCCTGGTCTATAGCAGGACATGAAGATATTAAAGGCATTGACGATGTTGTTTCATAAATAATATCTAATATTAAATCAACATCTTTAATAAAAAAGTTAGCTAACGTTGCTAATAATAATTTATCTTCAGAATTACCAACAGATAATAATATTTTTAATATACTTTGTAAAGAACCTGTATCCATTAATTCTTTTAAAGAATCTGTCAAATATTCAGCATTAGGAACTCCGTACTTTGTTAGCAACGATGCTAATGCTTTATGTGGTTCTTTTGTAAAGTCAATATTATTTAAGGTATGATGAACTAATTTAAAAGGCATTATACCTTCAACTCTTGTAGGTCTTTCTATATCAGCAACCTCATATGTATAAGGTCCTGTAATTAAATCAATTGGTAATGCTGATAAAGATTGATTACTAGGATTAAAAGACGCTGTTCTTCCAATAAGACCACCAAATATCATACCATTTTCCATAGATAATGGAAGTGGTTGTTTGCCAGTAATAATACTTGGTACATTGTGATTAAAAGTTAATAAGTCAACGTAATTATTTAATCCTAGATCAATTAATACTTCGTTAACCAAAGCATTAGCTTGAGTGTTAATATACCTATCAATACTTGGAACTCCTGTAGAAAAATTTATTTTTACATCAAAACTATTAGTTAGTCCAAAAATAGATCCAATAGATGTAAGAGTTTTTGGAATATTATGTTCACCCCACGCATCAGTTGCATTTTTAACTTTAGGTAATAAATCTCTTTGTAAAAAATTAAGTTGTTGTCTAGACTGATTAGAAGCTTTTTCTATAAAGGAAAGAACTTGATTTAATTTTTGAGATACTGGTTTAAAAAAAGAATCTGTTAGTTCGTTTGGTATATGTGGTCTTATAGATTTTGGTATCATTTGTCCTGCAACAAAACTAAACCATCTATCTGTCTCTCTATTAACAAATACTTCAAATGTAGTTATAGTATTAAGTGCATTATCAATTGGAACATCAGCTAAACTACTTCTAGTTCCAGATGCCACATTTGTTTTACTTGTACCAAAATTAACATTTTTACCTACAGTACCAGAAAATGTATCACCTTGTTCTGTTTTTACTTCCCAATTACCTGGAATCTCTATTGAAGAAGGAGACTCAAATGGTTGATTAGGAGACTTACTTCTTATAGTTAAAGGTTCAACTGATAAACTTGTAAACCCACCATAAGATAAAGAAACTGGATGTGTGGGAACATTAAATAATGCATTATTACTAAACTCACTTTTAGAATCAATAGACGGAACTTTTCCTTCTTTCCAAATATCTAAATTACCATTAAGAAATAAACTTCCTGTAATAATAGGTGTCTTAGTTCTACTTAAATATTCAATTAAAACAGGTTGTCCTGGTCTTAAAGGTATTGGTTTTGTTCCTACACCATTTGCACCAACCAAACCATCACTTTGTCTTCTAGGTACATGATCTACAATGGCGTTATTCATACTTGGAATAATCACTTTGTAAGAATCAGTTATTGCATCTAACTTAGATACACTAGCTATGTAGCCTTGAATTGGACCACTTGCTGGTAGGGCTCTAGCTGTATAATTATTTAACTGAGTATTCTTGTTATTTCTATAGTGATTATAAACTGTATTAATTTCCATTGAGTTATGTTATAAGTATGCTTTTATTATCTATATTTAAAGGATTGATTGGCTAACCACTGTTATGTATAAAATTAACCGTTCTAATTGGAAATTAAAAATTAATGTAAACAATTGGGATATATCTTTATCTAAAAGATTTGCAAGATTAAAAAATAGAGCTAATTCTATAGAAACAATTAGAACTAATTTTAACGAATTGTTTATCACAGAAGAAGGTATTGATAGTATTGAATGTATATTTTTTACAGGAGAAGTAATTAAACCTTCTGAACATATTACAAAATATATTTTAAAAAATGTTAATTGTTCAATTGGTTTTATTTATGAAGAAAACTCACAAACAAAAGAAAAAACAGAATACACACCAATGACAGATGAACAACTTTTAAAATCTTCTAAAAACTACATAGATCAGGAAATTGATTTAGTATTCGAATTTTCTAAATTAAAAATGAATATTTCTTATTTAGATTGGTTAAAACTAAAAGAAACGAATGTAAATAAAATAATTAATATTGTTGGAAACTACAAACAACAAGACACTCTTTTCTTTTATTCTGCTTTTTTAAAAGAAATCCAATACCAAATTAATTGTGAAACTAGTAGGTTAATTATGAACGAGAAATATAAACAATTTATTGTTAATTAAATTTGAAAATTATTGCTTCTATTTTACTTGTATTATCAACACTTCTACCGCCCCTGCTATTTTAGACTAGTTTTCAGATAAACTTAAGTTACTAAATAATATTTGTTCTTACGTAAGGAAGTTGAAAGCCTTAAGTAATTACAATAAATAACTCCAAAAACAGAATATCTTGAACAATCTGTTAAAATTGCAAAAACATATATTTGTAAAAAAAAACCCTCAACGTTGAGGGTTTTTTTTTCTAGTTAATTAATTCTAATAATTCATTTCTTATTTCAAAATACAAATTATCGTATAGCGGAAATAATGCATTATATCTTACTTCTGATAAAACCCGTAAAAGATAATTTACAGTTCGAATAATATGGTTTTTTTCAAACCTTTTAAAAATAAATTTCAATTCTTTTATATAATGCCATTTAGTGTGTTCTGGCGAATCAGAAATCATTAATTTTACCAAGTTAAAAATAAATGTTGAAAAAGTTTCATGTTTTACATCAACATTAAATTCATTATTATTTATTTCAATTAATGTTCTTGCATCCACAGTAAAATCTCGCGGAGATATAAATGTTAAAGTTATCTTACGCTTAGGATAAGTATTTCTCAACGCTTCACAATATCCTTTATTTTTTAATTTTTCGCTAACGTCTTTAAAATTAATTTCTCTTTTTTTCAATTCAAAAGCATGAATAGCTGAAGGATAAATAAATGCAAAATCTATATATCTTTGTTCTTTAGGTGTTATAAAAACAGGAATTTCTTGAGAAAGTTTCCTTGTTTTATAATAAGAACCAAGTAACATAATTTGTTCTTGATAATCTCTTTCACTATTTAAAATAGGTCTGTCAGTTCTCACTTTGGGTGGATTCATCATGCTTTTTTTTATCAGGTATATTATTATTTTACATTAAATTAAAAAAATTAGCAATAAAAAAACCTTTACTTCCAAAGGTTTTTAAATACGATAAATACTTATTTAAGAATTCGGCTCCAACTATTATTTGTATCCATTTTTTTTCCTAATTCTTTGTATTCCATTCTTTGATGATTGTCAAACAATGTAGTTATGCCATCATCATAATAAGTTAATTTTTCAGATACAAATTCGATAAGTTCTGGGTTGTTTTTAAATTCTCTTAAAACACAATATTGTATAATATCATATTCACTATTCAAATATTCAAAATGCATTATTCTATAAGCATTTAATACTCCAGTCAGTATTAAACCATCAATTTCTTCTATTTCTATTTGAGTTAAATCTTCTTTAATAGATTCATTAATGTAATATACCCCAACCATTCCTTCGTTAGAACAAGATAATGTTTCTTGAATTTCAGCAATACGTTGTTCTATTTCTTCTAAATCTTTATCATTTATTTCTTCCTCAGAATATCTTTTTTCAAATGATGCTAAATATTCTTCAGTTAATTCTGGTACTTCCGCTGTTTGTAGAAATATAGCATTTTCAAATAATTTATCACTATTAAAAGACTCACGATTTAAAGGTTTGTCATATTCAAAATATTCTCTATTAGCCCATATTAATTCTTCTTCCTCCCAGTGATTTAAATTATTTCGTTTAGCAATTTCGCTAACTCCCATCAACATGTCAAATTCAGATTTATACTTTGGTTGAACAGTTAATTCTGAACCTGTAAAACCAATATCGATTGTAGTAATATTATCTTCTAATTCTGGATCAGGTGGTTCGTAGACTGTTGTTATTAAAGATGGCGTGAATTCTTCAATAGTATTATTAACTACTGTTGTAGGCTGTTCTAGATAGCTTTCTAAAGCACGTCTAATTACTTCACTCATTGATATTGAATTAATATCAGAATAAGTTTTAAGAGAAGCTTTGATTTCAGGTGTAACTCTCGAAGAAATTGAAATGTTCATGTAAACTAAGAAAGAATGTATCTTAATTTTATCCTATCCAAGATAAAATTGCTATTAAAAACCCCAAATTGGGGTTCTTTTTCTATAGTTGATAAGGAATGGTATGTTTATCAAATAAAGCTACACATTCTTCTTTAGGTATTTTAAACCACTCTCCATGAGAATGGTATTTATTAAATATACCAGTATGTAATTCATTTTCTAACATACTTGGATATTTACATTTAACATTTCTTATTAGTTGAAGTTCGACAGGACTTCCAGTTTGTAGTGTTTTGATTCTTTTAAATGAATCAGTTGCAATACCAATCTTAAACATGTCAGTACCAAAAGCGTGAATTAAGTAAACATGAGAAGATTTATTACTTGCAACTTTCATTTAAAACATTGAACTAGTACTTCTTAATTATATCAGAAAGGGCTAAGTAATGCACACTCTGAAGTATATCCAGTGCTACCACCCATGTTTATTTTATGCATAACTGCATCAATTCTAAATATAGTTTCAGGTTCCTTATTAAAACCAATTCCATTTTCACCTTGAACTTGTGAAGTTGTTTTACACATAATTTCACTAGGGTCTTGAGCTTCTGGACTAACACTAAATTTTGCGACAGATTTATCATATACAGGAAGTTCAATTTCTTTTTCATCAACACCGTTAAATGCCTGCTCTCCATATTCTTTAACATTATCTTTGTAACGTTCGTTGTATTCAAGAAACATTGAACGATCTGAATTAACTTGATCTCTTCCTCCATTCTTTAACATTGGTGAACCGATAATTTGAATTACTTCACCTGGAATTAAAGAAGGATCTCCTGAAACAACAATCATTGCTGCTCTTGTTTCACGACCCATAATTCTTGCCATTGCTAACGCAACAGTTGCTGCTTCTGCTAAAGATTGTATAGTCGGGTCACTTATACGTTGAATTTTACAAGCAAATCTAACATTTTTCAAAGCATCAGGTTTAGTTCTTAAATGAATCATCCAATCGTCCTGACCTGAATTATCAGATAAAGGAGCTGACTTATCAATCAAAAAATTTGTTTTTAAACTAATTGAACTTCTTTCTTCTCTAAAAGAATGTGTTGATTGATTAACATTAGAATCTTCAGGTGCACCGCCCCAATAATAAGTTCTAAAAAATCTTTTAGGATCGACTAATCCAGTTATATCATTAGCTCTTGGACAGAAATAAAAGTTACCATCTCTACTATCTTGAAATACTTCTGTTGGAAATACTTCTTGTAAAGCAAGAAATTTAATTATTTCAATTGATAATTGTTGATTTACTAAAAATGCACTAGCTTGTTCTAGTTGAATACCTGCTCTTCCAACAAATATACGAAATTCAGGATTTTCTTGAACTTCTAAATCAGTTCTAGTTTTACCAACTAAAGGACCTTTACTTTCATACCAAGTATCACTATTAATTAAAGCATCATCTTCAATATCAATAGTATATTCTTTACTTTTTAATATTTGTTTTCCACAATCAATACATTCAGTTTCATCTCCTTGCCCAATTCCTCTTTGTGCTATTTTTAAAATTAAGTCTGAACGTCTTAAAAAAGAAGAAGCTTTATCTTCATTTTCTGCAGTTTTCTTAAGTTCATCTGGAGAAAGATAAACCATAGAATCCATAAGCCATTTCATTCTACATCTAGCTTGAATTTGCAAAGTAACACCGCCAGTTGCTGAACAAGTTACTTGTTGATTTTCTATTACTCCTACAAACGTTCTTACAAGCAAACCATTTTTAAGATCTGATTGAACTACAGCTCTAACTTCATTTATAAAACCAATCCAAACACAAAAGTCTCTTTCATAACTTAATACTTCTGGTACTTGGGGTGGTACTTGACCTTGTTTAAAAGAACATGTAAGAGCAATAGATGCTGTAGAAGCAGCCCAAAACCTAGTAACCATAATTTTACATCCAGATACTAACCATCCAGGTGTATCTGAAGGATTTTGAACTATACCTTCTGCACTTACAATTGCGTTACCAGAAATAATTGTTCCTTTTAAATCTGTTATAACAGCAACTGGAATAGCTCCATTTTTAAAATGACAATTATCACCAAGTTCAGAACCTTTGTAAAAATCTCTAACAACTAAAGGATTTGCAATAGCGTTAGCAATAATATCTGGCGTTCTATTAAGTCCAGTTTTAGCTTTAAGTAAATCTCTATCTTTTCTTGCCATTTAAATTTAAAAAAAAATCCGACTAACATAATGTTAACCGGATTTTTATATTTGTATCTGATTATTAAAAACCGTCAGCAGTACCATTACTACTTAATACTGTACTAGATACTCCAATTGGTCTTCCTGCTTGACTACCAGCTAAACCTTGGTTAACTGTACCAATGTTCTGGAATGAATCTTGAGCAGTCTGAGTTGAACCTAGAGCTGTACCAGCCCACACAGAAGTAGTAGAAACTTCTTCAATGCCTTCAGCTAAACCTTCCCACCTGTTAGCTATTACGTTACGACCAGCAGTTGCACCAAAGGTTAAACTGTCAATTTTGCAATTAGATAATCTAATTTGACCTTTCGCTTTAGGCTGACTAAACGTACCAGCTTGCGAAGGATAAACTAATAATCCGCCATTACCGACAGAACCACGACCTGCACTTACAGTGTTGTTAACTCTATCTAATTCTGGTGCGTTAATTTCAAACACAATTTGGAATCTAGAGTTACGTGAAAGTTTAAGTTCGCGAGAAAGAGTACTAATACCAAAGGTTTGTTGAAGAATTCGTACATCAATCATTCCTCGTTCAAGTACCCAACCTATTTGTAATTCACCATCTAAGTAACGGGGAATACGTTGATTGAGTTCTAGATAAGGTTCTGTAGCATTTTGGACAGTGACTTGAACTGATGTAAATTCTCCTACAAGGTTGTATTTACCAGTTGCTTGGTCTAAAACCCAAACACTAGCATCATAACCTTGAAAAGGATCGAGACCTGCGTTATTAACAACGGCTCCGCCTATAGTACTAACACTATTACCGTTGGTTGATGTTAAAGATGGACCTGCTATGTATGTCATATATTTTATAAATGTAAATATTTGTTAGTTAGTTTTTCAACTAACTAACTTTTTTATTAACGACCAACCGAAGTTGTTAAAGAGAATTCACTAGTAATATCTCTTAACAAGTCAACGTTGATGAAGTCAGCAGGAAACACAGGAGTATATGTTACACGAACGTTTAGATAACCTCGTGAAATATCATCAATTGTGTTATTGGATTCATCACATATCGTTGGTTGATATGTATAAATCTGACCACCACGCATTAGTGTACGAAGATATGCATCTATTGCACTAGCAACACGACTACGAAGTCCAGCATCATGTGGAAGTGAACGTACCCATTGAAGATTACGATACAAATCCATAATGATTTGATCTGCCAAACGACGTATAGCAACCCACTTAGTAGTTGGATCACTTGAAGTTGTAAGACCATTAAGAAACTTATACAGTTGCATTCCGTTATCGAAGTGTAATACTTCAATACGACTTAACGTTAAAGAGTTAAGGTAAGATGGGTCATTCTTAGTATCAGTGCGTAATACTCCATTAATACTTTTACCAGCATACACCGCCGCAGGCGATACATGAGGAGGAATAGAAGCAAGGATACCAGCATAGAATCCATCAGGAGAAGTAGAAACAGAACGTACTCCTGCCATGCGAGTAAATCCAGAAACTACCACTAAGCGGTCACTGCTAATACCAGCAGTAACTGTTTCACTTCTTGATGCTGACAAGTTAGGAGAAGTAGCAACAACAGATACTCTTAATCCATTAAAAGTAGTTGATTGTTCAGCTTGTACAAGCAGTTCAGTAATTGCACGTTCATAACGAACGTCTCCAACATTTAATGAAGCAGCACAAAGAATAGCAACATCTTCCGTTTCTAAACGACGAATAGCATCAACATAATCATTGTCACTAGGGGCAGTAACTTTATAATCAACTGGTTCATATCCATTTTGAAGATATATTCCAGTTAAGTACGCTACACCACGATGAGCAGGATGCAGAGGATTGTTGATTTGAATTGAATTTTCCAGTGCTGATAGAGGAGGAGCAACACGTTGAGGAGTTAGATCAAAAGTAGAAGTTGCAATCTCACTAACTAGATTCTCATAAACTGGAACAAAATACGCTCGTATTAGCTTAGAGTCTGCAGTTTCTCCATATAAACCAGTTTCTTTATCAACTGTGTAGTTGGAAAGAAGAAAAGTTTCAGGAGGATTTACTACAGCATTATTAATTGCAGCATCGTCTCTTACGTCTATTCTGAATTTTCCTGGAGGTGCTGGACGTACAGTAACTCGAATATTGTTTCCACTAACTCCAGGAGATAGAGATTCAATATAAACTAAAGCATTTCCGTTAGCATCATACAAAAAGCGAGAAGCGCTTTTCATTCCATCACGACCACCACTCATTGGAAGATTAGTGTCGTAAACAGCGCCTGAAGCACCAAATAGAATGTCTTGTGGACTATCAGAAGACACAGTGCGAGTTAATTTATAATAAACTCGATTAGCTTCAATTGATTGGAAATTAGTTGTAAATGAAACGCTGTTAGGAACTAATGAAATATTAAGGTCTACTCCATCAAGTAAGCCCATTACAAATTCATTTTTAAGCATTTCTAATCTAAGATTGGTAAGAATATCTGAAGAAGATGTTCCACCAATAAATGCTTTACTAGTAACTGGGAAGCCAGGAGCATTAGCATCAGTTTCTCCAATAGATACTGACGTTTTAATAAACGGAACAGTGAATACTGAACCAGGAATAAGTTCCATTGGATCACTGTTGTTGGTGTCTCCCAAAGCAACTTGAATTCCAGTATTAACTTCAGTTATAACACCAGCAGCATTATTTAAAAACTTAATATCTTGAAAAGTTTTTACCAAATTACCAACAGTAAAGAAACCTTGAGCACTTCCAACTACATCATACGTGTTTGTTGAAATAGTTGTACTTGGCAAAAGACTTCCACTTGGAGTGCGATACTGATAACGTAAAATATAATAATCAGTTCCTGTAGGAGCACCAACAACTACCGATGTTGGAGTTGCTGTTACAGCACCAGTTATAGTTCCTTTAACATAAAAAGAATACACACCAGTTGCACTTTCATAAGGATATGAAAGAATTTGTAAACCGCCTACTGGAAGAGCAGTCGTACTAGCGTCAGCAACATCTTTTGTTATAACTAAACCAGGCTTAACGTTACTTCGTACAATAGCTGTTCCTGCAGCATCGATAGAAGAACTAATAGAAACTAAAGAAATTCCACTAGCAGCAATATCAATAAAACTTAAAGTTACTGCGGCTGAAGGAGTAATTGATGCAAGAACAATTTTTTCTTGAATAGTTGCATCAAAATATCCAATTCCTTCAAATACAGGAAGAAATTGAGATACTGAATTAATACGAACTGGTGAACCAATATATACACCAGGTCTAATAACTGGAGAACCAACATAATTAATGTTTAATGTTAAACCAATGGTTTTTGGACCAGATGGCGAAACATGAGCTTCATTAATTGTTGGATTAGTTCCAGATTGCAAACTAACTGTTCCGACTGCAGAACGTGCCGAAGGCATTACTCTACTGATAGAAAAGTTTGTTGCACCTTGCAACATTGCTTGTCTAACAAAGATAGAACCAGCAGAGTCATCTTCAGAAAATAAAGCGTTAAATTGTTGTCGTGAATTAATTTGAATTGGACCTTGAGGACCTTTATTAAATACACCAGCTAAACCAATAGTATTTCTCCATTCGGGAGTAAAAGGAACAGGACCAATAGTACTTTCATTAAATTTAATATTTGGGAAGGCGTAATTACTTCCAGGTACTGAGGTTGTCATATATATGTTGTATAAACCTAACTGAATAATATCGTATTTCTCTTTAGTTAATCTAATCGAAAAATGTTATCGAAAAATGAATCTTATTTAATCTGATATGATTATTTCTTCAATTGTTTTTAAATTGCCCCAACCTCCTGGTGGAAATACTACGAATTCTACTAATAACCAAGCAAAATGAAAATAAATATCTGAACTAGTTCTATTCCAAGAAGTAGTTGGAAAATCAAATTCTTTAACAAAACCATCTCTTATAGAAAATGGTAATAAAGTTGGCATATCATTTACAACTAAACGAAGTAAATCTAAATATTCTCGTAGGATTTCTTCTCCTGGATTTATATCTACTTCTATGTTTATACTTTCTTGATATAAATTAGGGTCATTAAAATTATGAACGCCTACAATTTTATTTCCATATAAATCCATCAAATTTTGTTCACGAGTTCTAACATTATATCCGTGAGGTATTTGTAAAAAATCAGAACCAGTACTTGACATTACATCATATTTATATGTTGCAGTATTATTAATAGCTACGTCTTGATAATTTAATTGAATAACTACATTATAAGTAGCTTCCTGATAATTACTATTTCTAGAATTATGGCTTAAAGTCATTGGTTTAAAAGCAACACTTTTTCCACCAGACTTTGCTCTCAATCCACTAGAAAATGTTCTACTAGAATAGTAAGGAAATACGTCTAGTACTAAGCCAGGTTCTTGTAATTCAATACCATCATAATTTCTATATTTAATTATCTTAACTTCTTCTTTTTGTTCATCCGCACCTACAATTGGATAATAAATTTCAGGGTTTATTATTCTAGGATGAGTCGCTATTGAACCAAGTACTGCGTTAATTAATTGTCTAACTGTTGGTGCTACACGCTCCATTACAAAAAGTTCCTTGAATGATAAGTAGCATCTTTAAATAAATCTTTTAATGGACTACTTTCTTTTAAACGTAATACTTTTGGTTTTGATAAGAAATTAGTTCCTGAAGAAGTAGGATTATCAATACTAGTTGCAGATAACCTAAATTCGTAATGTGTTTCAACTCTAACTGTTTTTGGCAACGAAGAAAATGGTGTTACAGGTCCATTAAGATTTCCAACTGAAACTAATATGTCAGATGGTATTTGCAATAAATCTAGTATCATCCACACCTGTGGATTCATAGCATTAAATGCTACTAATTCTATTGCTGTCATTGCATTTGCACTACTAGGATCGTCGTTACGAATTAATGCACCTAATGCTTTACTTGCACTTTTATTAATAAACAAAGCGTTAAGCAAAGCTAAAGCTAATTTTGATGGTCTATATGAATCTAAATTAGCTTGTATTACTGGATCTGCGGATGTTTCTCTTTCAAAAAGAACAGTAACAGCATCCGATTGTGTAGGACTAATTCTATATATCAAAGACGTGCTAGCCCAAGTAGCATCTGATATAATAATTCCCGACTGACTTAATACTTGATTACCAGAGTTTACTGGTGCTCTTTTAAAATAAAGGACAGTTGGATTACCAGTTCTGTTTGCAGAATTTTGTATAGCTGTTGTGGTTTTTCCTTGTTGAACAGTTAAAATAGCTGAATTAACTTCACCTATCCCCATCCATTCTGCTTCTGTACCCCATTTAAAAGGAAGATCTTGTTTTATTGTATTTTCTAAATTAACTATACGAACAATAATAAGTTCGTTTTGAATTGTTGAATCTCTGTTTCTTGCAGAAAATTCTATTCTATGAAATTTATTTTTGCCATCTATTATAGGACTTGCAACAATATTTCCTTGATTACTAACTAAAGTTTGTGTATTGATAGCATCAGCTATCGCAATAACAATATCACTTGTAGTAATGTTTCCACTAAACGAACCAACAGAAATCCAAGATGGCGATAATTCTGTTGATAAAAATATACTTATATTAAGAGTACTATTTAAAGAAAAACTTCTATTCTCGAAAAAGAAAGCTTGATTAACAGTACCATCTAATTTATTAACAGAAGATATAGCTTCTTTTAATATATCAGGAACTGATATAATTCGATCTAAATCAGCTAATGCTTGTGTTTCTAATACATCAGCATGTTTAGCTTGTTCAGGAATTTGAGCTAATTGCCCAATAATAACACTTGCTGCTAATGCTGCTGCTACTCTTTTTATTCCTTGAACAAATATATTATTTTGTCCATCAATAAAAGTAGTATCATCAGGACTGAGAGGACCAAACATAGCTTCTTTAACTTGTTCTAATGTTGGGAATAATCTCAGTCCAGTTTTGTCTCTTGCAGCAGCTAAAACTAAAGCTATACGAGGATCTGCATGTTCAATTATACAGAAATATATTTCTTTAGTTGTTTTCTTTTTTAAAAGAACACTATGTCTACGTACAGTATTTGCCATCTCTTTTAAAGATGGCGATAAAGATTCTAAAGTTGTATCAACTAATGTATCAACAACATCTTCAATTGCAGCAAAAGCTGGATTGCCATAAGAAAATCTATCATTAAATACTTGTACGTTTGACATTATATTTTAGCTTTCTTAGCTTTAGGAGCTTGATTTAGAATAATAGGCTGTTCTGGTTGAACTTCCTTTTCATCAGCTTCAATAGATTCAACTTTTTCATCAACAGTTTCATTCATTGTTTCTGATTGTTTTTCAAAATCAACCTTAAACTTTGTTTCTGGAATAATTTCTTCCTCAATTGGCTTATCTGCAGAGATAATTACTACACGATTTTTATAAGGAGAATTAGTACCAAAATAGATATTTGCTGTATCTTCGCCTTTAATTTCGAAAACTCCACCTGCATCAAACGAACGACGCTTTCCATTTTCTACAATTGTAAAAGGTGACAGCGCCATCAATGTATATTTACGATTCTTATCCATGTTAATTAAGTGTTGTATTTTTAAACTCGTTACATTAATACTACAAGAATATTAATGTAACGAAATAATCGGTTATAGATTAACCATGTCTTGCTTAGAATAACTACTAACTACAGAACCAACACTCGATGCATACGAAATAGTAGCAATGCGAATACTGGCACTTTGACGGGCTATAGCAGCACCATAAGAAGCCATTTGTGCACTAAGACCAGAACGATGATAAATATCGCCTTCTGGAACAATAGAAAAATTGGCAGCAGTTACTGTTGGAATCACAGAATTAAATACTAAACCCATTTGACTCTCAGAAATAGGTGGTGACATAACAGGATTAAAAGCAACCCATGCTGACCCGTTATATTCATAAAAGTTTTCAACAACTTTATCACCTTCCATCGAATCAAGAACACGCATGTAACGCATTCCAGTCGTAGGATTTTCAGGAGGAGTAGGGGATGCAATTAATCGGCGAGTTGGATTTAGATACAAATCAAATGTTACAGGACCTGCAACAGTTAAATCAATACCACTAATAACTTCAAGTCCAGTAATTGCAGGAACTTCAATTATATTTCCATCTAACGTAATTTTACCAGCAGTAAGATTTAAAACAGCAGTACCAGTTGTTGCTGCTTTTACAGCAGGGCTACCAAAAGCAACTCGTAAACCGTGGGATACTCCTGAAGTGGGATACATCATGTGCCCACCATTTAAACCTTGTGGAAATAGATGCGGATCGACTCTTAAACCAGGCATATTTTTTATTTTAATAAAGTACAATTGGTAGTGCTTTTTACACACTACCTAGTTAATTAGAATGTTCCAAAACCAATATCAGCGGACATGAACAACTTAGCTTCAACGTCAGCTTCTTCGCAAACTTCAAGAATAGCAATCCAATGAGGATACATAACGTAAGGTAGGAAAGCGTTCCCCATTTGCATAGCCATTCCAGGAGCTCCTGGGATTAAAACATTGGCTTCTGTACGAGTCCACATACCTGGAGTAGAATCTGGTGATTCTCCCATGCAGAATTGTGTATAACCTAAAGTGGCTGAACGGTCAGAAGAATGAGTTCGAGCAACTAATGCAACTTTATTAGGAGACCACATTTGCTTAACAGCAGATTTTGCATCGCGGTCAGCACTTGGGTCACTATATAAAGAATCCACCAAGATGATGTTAAGCCCAGCAATCGAAGTAATGTCTCCAGAAACACTATAAGAGATGAAAGGATTACCAACACTAGAACCTAATGAAATAGGAGCAGAAGCACCGTTTAGTACTGCAACTTGACCTGCTGCTGATTTAATACTTGCATTCTCTTGAAGAATAGTATACAAATCACGAGACATAATAATGTCAGTAAACACGTTCTTGTTTGTAGAAGCAAGATATTGCTTAATCAAACGAAGTGTACGAACAATGTCTGCATTAGGAGAAGTCCAAGGAACTCCAACTTTATTATCTAACGAAGAGAAGTACATTGCTTCTGTACGACCTTTGTTATTAGTCAAAGCTTTATCAGCAGTATAACCATGTCCAGCAGAAGCAGCAGCATTCAATGTTGCATTCCAGCCATCATAGCGGAACATGTTATGAGCAGGAACTTGTGTTGAAACATTGATAGACAAGTTACTACGTGGATCAGTATGATTAATACCACCTAGAAGAGCTTTAACCCTAAAAAATTCAACTGTACGATTATGGCGATTAACCATTTTTTGTACAATTTTAGCTAGAAATTCAGTAGGAGACCATGATGCGTTTTCTGATTCAGGTCGGCGAAGTTGATTCAACAAATGTTGATCAATATAGTAATTATCACGAACATATATAGGAGAAAAATAACGTGTTTCAATACGATCGTTTTCTACATAACCATCTGTTGGTACACCAGGCATAACGATTGGCATTAAACCCAATCCTTGCTTAACTGTACGAACAATAATATTTCGCTCTGGGATTACTTCAGTTGGGAAAAGGAAAGCGAGAGATTCTGAAGAAGTTTCTTCAAAACTTTTAGCAAGTTTTGTAAGAGCCAACGATCCCAAAGCAGGAACGTCGCCAATATATTGATAAGGAGAAGAATTAGGTTCGTACATTTTTATTTAATAACTTTGTTACGTTCAATAATAGCAGCATAAGGATTAGCATCAGTAACGCGAGTTGTATCTGAAGTTAAACCTTGTTGAGTAAACAATTGAGCTTTAGCATTAGCAACCATTTCTAATGAAGAAAGAATATCTTCTTCAATAGTTTCGCCAAGATTGGAATTATTAGAAAGCATTTGTATATGCTTATCTTTTACTTCACGAGGCAAAGCAAGCTTTTCGATTCTGGCTACTTTCTTTTCTAGTTCAATATGACGCAACTTTTCAGATAAAGCAACGATAAGTGTTTGCTGTTCTGTTAGTTGTTCCTTATATGAATCTTCTACTGCAACTAAACGAGTTTCAGTTTCACTAAGTTTTAGTTGAAGACTTTTATTGTCTTCTGTAAGCTTTTGTTCTTGGGAATCAGACATAATTTCTTCTTGATATTGTGTAAATGTAAATAAATCAGCATCCGTCTGATTCTCAGACAATGCTAAAACTCGTGGTAAATTTGGAACAAATGGTTTATTAGTTAAAGCCATTGCCATTAATACAGTACCAACTGACTTGCCACTTCTTTTGGATATATAGTTCCGGAGAAATTCTCCAGAATTATATCTATATCGACCATTACTAACAGCATCGTAACATGAAGAATTAACTATTTCCCATGTTGAGTATAATGCGTCACCTTCTTGTTCAATAGAAGATAAAAAACCTTCAGCAGGTTCTCCAGCAACAGTTTCATATTGATTATTACCACTCTTAACCATTCCGTCTTTAGTATGTCCTAAAAACAAAGGTGGTTCAAAGCCTAATTCATTAGAATTAAAATTAGTAATTATATCATCAAAATCTTTTTGAGTAAATGTAACATGCTTATATAAAGGATGTTTCCAACTGCCAATTCTGGCAATACCCAATCTAATATGTTTTTTATCGTTACTTACTAAAATTGTATTAATATTACTAGATATTTCAGGTTCAATTTCTTGTGAAAACTTTTCTACTTTAGAAGTATCTTCGTTAGAAATATCATCACTATCTTTATTTAAAATATTACTAGATATTTCAATTTCTTGTGAAAACTTTTCTACTTTAGTAGTGTCTTCGTTAGAAATATCTTTATTTAAAACATTACTTTCTTCTTTGCAACAATATAAATTATCCAAATATGAGCATGTTTTTATAGCGTCATTATGAACGCTTACTTCCAGCATTCGTTTTGCTGAAATGTAAACATAGGAAATATTAGATAATTCTTCTAAATAGCAAATAAACATCAAATATTCTTTTGAATCAAGAAACTCAAAAGATTTAGAATAAATTAAATCATCTAGCTTCCAACTACTTAATGCATCTTGCTTTTGTACAATAAACATGTGTAAGTCGGAAAAACTCATTCCTTCTAATTCTTTGATTGTAAAAACATCTAGAATTTTTAAAGAACTAGTATCATCTGATAATTTAATATTTTCTGACGCGGCTATTTTTAAATCAACATCTTGTTTACAGGGTGTTAATTCAACATCTTGTTCACATGGTGTTAATTCAATAGGTTCAATTGTACTATTATTTTGTTCTGCAAGAATAAACTCTCGCAACATTTCTTTATCAACATCCATTTGGTTAAAAGATTAGTAGCCTTTAATGTTATTAATTCCAAGAATATCAAAATACACCATACACATCTATTTAATTTAAGATGACCATTTCTCTAGCATACACACTGGCAAAATACGAATTCTTAAAAAAAATTATAAATAATGTTGAGATTTTGCCTGAAAATACTTTTAAATTAAATAATTTAGAATATAAAGTGCAACCTCTAGTTATTGATAAAAAAATAATATCTCAAGCTATGTATTTATTAAACATAGAAATAAATGAAAATTATTTTGCAACTATTAAATCTATTCTTTTGTTAATGGATGAAAAAATGTATTCTTGCTTTATTGAAAAAGAAACAAAAAATGAAATTAATTTATCTATAACTTTATCCAATTCTTCCATTACTAAATTAATTGTAAAAAAAGATGAGGAAACAAAAAGTAATTATATTGCTGCTGATATGCTTTTAAATGGTTGGAAAGTTATAGTATCAGATAATGTGAATTTAATAGGACCTCTAGGAACAGTTTATAGTTTTTCTAGTAGAGATTGTTCATGTCAAGAATTTATTAAAAGTAGAAAACCTTGTTGTCATCTATTACTTCTAGAATGTGTACAAAACAATAAAAAACTTTTTAAGTAATTTGAGGAGTTGAAATACCAGCGGGTCGTCCACGCTGACCTTTCCCTTTTACTTTTCCTTCCATTGAACGATCTCTTGAAGGATCTACAACACCAATGGACTTACTATTATCGTCTTCTTTGTTAAATTCAGCTAAGTTAGGATTACGAGGATATATAATTAATTGTTTAATATATTCTAAATCTTCATTTGACTGTTGTCTAAAGTTGGTACTAACCATTTCTCTTACCATTTCCCAATCACTAGCATTAGTGGGTATTAAATAACCGTCTTGGGTTAATCCTTTTATCATTTGCATTAAAGCAACTTTATCTTCTGCTCTTGACGTTGCATTATTATAAGGTAAGGTAGGAGCAATTTTAGCAGATTCTCTTGCAAAATTATATTTAATTACATTAAAGAAAGTCTGATTAACAGCAGGTTGAACAAACTGACTAACAAAAGAAGAAACAATTTTATTGAATACTTCAATATGTTTTTCTAATGCTTTACCATCACTATTAGGACCACTATTGCTTAGTCCAAACGGAACTAATAAACCTTTAGCAATATTTTGGTCACACATATCAATTGCACCAGAATACATATCACCATGATTGTTTCCAGTAGTAATTACTTTTACTTCTGGTTTCATATCTTTGTTGTGTTGAGGTAGTATTAAAACATTACCTTCGCCTGTTGATATATTATTGTTTAATTGTTGTTCTAATAATTGTTGATCTGAAAGTGTAACTTCTTCTCCAGATTCTTCGTCGTATTCTGCATGAGTAGCTGCTGATGATGGAAGAGTAATTGCAAGTAAAGGATTACCAAATTTATCTAAAGCTTCTGTCATCATTGCTAACAAAGCTTCTTTCAACAAATACCAGCGATACACACCTTCTATTGCTGATTGACCATAATAATTATTAAAGTCAGAATCATTAGTTAAAATAGCTATTTTCCATAAACTAAGTTGTGTTTCTCCAGTCTTCGAATTTCCATAAATATCGTTCTGGTAAACTCCACTTTCAAAACCTTCCCAAGATGGTTCGTTTTCTGTTAAACGTCCTTGTCTATTTGTTCTGATTTGAATAGTTGCAGGATGATATGTAATTAAATCTTGAAGGATAACATTTCCTTCATAAAGTTCATACAAGTTTTCAGTAATACTGAAACCAGCCCATAAAGACGTTTTAATCATAGTCTTTAAACGCTGTTTGTAATCTACTCCATGCTCATTTAGCATGTATTGAATATTTGCTCTTAAAAATGACTGTATTTCTTTGTCTGGATGTTCTATCTCAGACAACGAGCCAATAATTGCGTTTAATAAAATACGTAAACAATATCTAACTTGCGTATCATATCTTGTTACTGTTTCGTATTCAAGTAAATTTTGCAAGAGAGGGCGGTGCATTCCATGAAATGTTTGACCGCCCTGTTGAGCTAAATTTCTTTTAGTTTTAAGTTGTCTTCTAGTAAATGAAATATCAGCTAACATTACTTGCTCATAATCCTGGATAAGTTACTTGTTACTTGATGAGGTAATTTAACAGAAGATGTCAAGTTTTTACTTAACTTATCTTCCTGTTCTTTTATAGACTTACTTCTTTGTTGGAGTATATCATTTACTTCTAGATAAAAACCATCTTGAATTATACAAGTCAAAGTCTCCCATTCTTTTAAAGAAATGTTGAGTATCTGACTTGTTGTTATCCACTTATCTAAATTACTCTTTTTTAAAGCTTTTCTACAATGTTCATCGTGAATAAAATTCCACTGAACAAACTCATCTTCACTAGCATAAGAAATTGGATTAAATAAATATCCTATATAATGTTCAGGATAATAACATGTTCTACTTATAATTGAAAAATAATAA
>Ga0222649_1000112_pt1 | contig 31878 bp, 29 predicted proteins | sample AntAcemetagen337_FD_179865 | JGI IMG/M metagenome (GOLD analysis project Ga0222649, IMG submission 179865) | Saline water microbial communities from Ace Lake, Antarctica - #337 | ecosystem: Environmental > Aquatic > Non-marine Saline and Alkaline > Saline | place: Antarctica: Ace Lake... | reverse complement strand
TCACCGTTCCCGCTGGTGGCTGGACGGGAACTATGGTGCTCGGCACCGATGTGGGCACGGCGTCTTATGAGGTGACAATTCCGGCGGGAGCCTATGAGGTAGGCGGAAGAAGCAACGGCCAATACTTTCCCGGCGGAGCGCTGGTGGGCCAGGTTATTCGCAGCGGCTCGCTAACCGCTGGCGAAAAGGCCGCAGCCGAGGCGGAAATGGTCGCAAATGGTGCGGTCGCCAGTTACGGCGCAGTTACCAATATGCGCCTATTTTGGAGGGGCAGATCGGAAATCACGCAATTTCCGTTGCTCGATATGTCCTCGTGCACAAATCTTCAGTCTGCGTGGGAGGGCTGCACAGGCCAGGTAACGGTTCCTTCGTATGACACGTCTGTGGTCGAAAACTTTAGAGCGGCGTGGATTGGCAACAGCAGCATAGTGACCATGACTTTGCTTGACACATCTTCCGGCAGTAATTTCACTCTAACTTGGGCTAACTGTGACTCACTTGCCAATTTTCCAGCAAATTTCTTTGACGATATAAGCGGGGGCTTATTTGCCGACGCCTTTACCAACACAAATCTTTCGGAAGCCAGTATCGACAACATTCTCACATCTCTTGTCGCCTCGGGCATTGCGGCTGGGACGCGCCAGTTTGACCAGTCAGGCGGGACGGCTCCGTCCGTGGGCACAGGACGGCCCGCTATCGACACCCTGCGCGCTCGTGGATGGACCGTCAATGTGACCGGGGGATACTGACATGAGGATTACAATCGCCTGCCCCGTGTCTATGGTCTCTGACGCCAACCACTTGGCAATGGTCCTCGCGTTCGGTCCTGCCGATGCCCTGACCTATAACGGCGGAACATGGAAGGACGACGCTGGGAACTTGTATTCCGCTGCGTCTGGCATAATCGGAACCCAGTTCTTAGGACTGGCAACATCAGCGCTTGCGCGGCCCTCTTGGGACACCGACAACTTGGTCAACATGGCGGGCGCCGCGCGCGCTCAAGCGGCTGTGGCGCTCATTCAGGGGGACGACAGCCCGCTTGCATCGCCAACGCAGATCACGGCGATCTTGGGCGAAGACGGGCTTGCAGCGATTGCAGCGATGGGGCTGACTGCGGTGGAGACTGACCGATGATCGCCAGCCGCCTGCGAGACCTGATCGCAGACACCACAACGAGCGACGGGGGCGAGCTTCAACGCCCTCATAGAGTCGCTCAGAACCAACTGGCCCATGAAGCAATCTCGGCATGGGTTTGCTTTGGCTTCCTGTTTCTGGGCGCCAATCCCACCGCCGCAGCCTTGGCCACCATTGCGCTATGGGGGTTTGCTTGGGAGGCCGTGCAATACTACCGACGCCCCACGGTGCGCGTGCTGCGCGACTGGTGGCTGGGTGATCTGCCCACCTCGATCGTCGGCGCGGTCGCCGCTTCAGTGATCTGGTCGGGTGGCGCTGCCGCGTTTTTCGCCGTCACTCCCATTTTGATGCTGTGGCCCGCCATCCCCGCCGTGATCTTCGGGCGCACCGAAGCGGAGGGGGCCCGATGAGCGGGGCCAGCAACGGGGAGCGCCCGTTTTCGGTCACGATGATCGTCGCCTGGACGGTTCTGGCCGGTGTTATCGGCGCCGGCGTCTGGGTCGGCCAACGCACAAGCTCGCTGGATGAACTTGAGCGGCGCCAAGACCGCAGTGATGTCCGCGTCACGACGCTGGAAGCCCGCCAGTCAGCCGTCGAGCGCGACGTTGCTGTGATCTTCACTCGGCTGGAGGAGATTTTGCGGGTGGTCAATCGCATGGATGCCCGTTTCGAGCGAATGGAGGTCGAAATCGGGGACAAGCTGCACGTCGGGTCAAACAACTGATGCCCGAAATCAGCCCCAGCCGCTATGTCGTCTCGGCTGGATGGGACGACGTTCCGCACCTCGACGCCGCCACCAAGGCGGAATTGCTCCGGGGCACGCTGCCCCACCTGCGCGGCCCCCGTTCAAGGGGCACGCCATCGCTCGGCGCCGGTGCGATCTACCCGATCCCGTGGGACGAGATCGTCGTGAAGCCGTTTGAGATCCCCGACTATTGGCCGCGCGCCTACGGCATGGACGTTGGTTGGAACAAGACGGCGGCATTGTGGGGGGCATGGAACCGCGAGGAGCGGACGCTCTACGTCTACTCCGAGCATTACCGCGGGCACGAAAAGCCGGCCGTTCACGCGGCCGCAATCAAGGCCCGGGGCGACTGGGTTCAAGGCGTGATCGACCCGGCGGCGAATGGGCGGGCGCAGAAGGACGGCGAGCAACTGATGATCGCCTATCGGGAGCTCGGCCTTCACATCACCAACGCGGACAACGGCGTCGAAAGCGGGATCTACGCGGTTTGGGAGGGCTTGAGCGAGGGCCGCATCAAGGTTTTCAACACGCTCAGCAATTTTCGCCACGAATATTCACTCTACCGCCGCGACGAAAACGGCAAGATCATCAAAAAAACCGATCACGCAATGGATTGCCTTCGATACCTGGTCGCCTCTGGGCGGCTGGTTGCTCGCGTCCGCCCGGTAGGCAACGCCGGGTGGTCCAAATCATCGACAAGACCTGCTGACGGGAGGGCTGGCTACTGATGGCCTACAACACGCAAGACGCCGCCACCGTCAAGGATGGCGATGAAAACGCACAAAAGATGAACGCATCGTCTCGCGTTCTTGATGACCTGAAAACGGAAGTCCGCCGCCGCGAGGGGGATCGCTCCGAGCTTGAGGTGCGGTGGCTGGACGACCTGCGCCGGTTCCATGGCGTCTATGACGAGAAGACGCAAAAGCTGCTGGACGATAGCGAGCGCAGTCAGGTGTTCGTCAACGTGACGCGGGTGAAGACCAACGCCATGGCCGCGAAGCTGAGCGACATGCTGTTTCCGACCGACGATTTGAACTGGGGCATCGAGGCGACGGCATATCCCCAGCTTGTGCGCGTTGCGCTCGAAGCCACTCAGATCACCGACGAGGCGACGGCCACCGCTCAGGCGCAGCAGGGCCAGCCCGGCGCAGAGGCGGCAGGGCAGCTTGCCAATTCTGCCGCGTCGGTGTCTCAGAAATTGGTGGCGGAGCGTGAGGAGGCTGTGAGGCGCGCTGCGGGCATGCAGGAGCAGATCAAGGATCAGCTTGACGAGTCGAATTGGCCCGCCAAGGCTCGCGTCGTCATCATGGATGCGTGCAAGATGGGCGCCGGGGTCGTAAAGGGCCCGATCGCCGGTGGCAAAAAGCGCCGCGGCTGGAAAAAGTCGTCCGCTCCGCCGGGTGAAGAAGATCGCCTCCCCGAAGACGCTTTCGATCTGGTCTGGACCGAGCCCGAACAGCCGACCGTGAAGCGCGTGGACCCGTGGAATTTTTTTCCTGACATGAGCGTGGCCAACGTCGAGGACGGCGAGGGTGTTTTTGAGCGCCACATGCTGAACAAAAAGCAGATGCGCGAGCTTGCGAAGGAGGATGGGTTTGACCGCGACGCAATCCGTCGGATCATTCAAACCCCGGCCAGCACAAGCGAAAGCGCGTATCTGTCCGAGCTGCGCGCCATAGGCGAGGGCGCGGTGACGACAGACAAGGGCTGCTACTGCGTCTGGGAATACTCGGGGCCGATCGAGGCGGGCGACCTGAAGGGGCTCTACCAGGACGCCGGTGACAAAGAGGGCGAGAACGAAGCTGAGAAATACGACATTCTGGACCAGGTGAACGCGATCGTCTGGTTTTGCGATTATGAGATCCTGAAGGTGGCGCCCTACCCGCTCGACAGCGGCGAGACGCTGTATTCGGTGTTTCGCATCGAGCCTGACGAGGCGTCAATTTTTGGCCGAGGGATGCCGTCGCTTCTCAACGACGCGCAGAGCATCATCAACGGCGTCTGGCGGATTATCCTCGACCACGGCGGCGCCACGGCTGGTCCGCAAATTGTCATCGACAAGACGCAGATCGAGCCGGAAGACGGCGATTGGATACCGCGGTCTTTCAAGGTGTGGAAGCGCGACAGCATTGGAAACATGGGGGGCGCGAAGCCGTTCGATATGTTCCAGGTCAACAGCGCGCTTGGGGAAATGCTCGCGATCGAGCAGCGCGCCATGATGCTGGCGGATGAGGTTGCAGGCATGCCCGCGTTTGCGCAGGGCGAGCAGGGCACGGGCGTCACGAAGACCGCGCAGGGCATGGCGATCCTCACGTCGGCGGGCAACATCGTGTTCCGCAAGATCGTGAAGCAGTTCGATGACGACGTGCCCGAGACGCTGATCCGGCGATTTTTCGACTGGAACATGCAGTTCAGCCCGCGCGAGGAAATCAAGGGCGACCACAAGGTCATCGCGCGCGGCTCCAGCGTCTTGATGGTGCGCGAGATGCAGGCGCAAAACCTGATCGCCATGGCGGATCGCTACGGGGGCCATCCAGTGTTCGGCCCCATGCTGCGCGACAACGGCCTGCCGCTTTTGCGGCGGATCATGCAGGCGCACATGCTGAAGGCCGACGAGATCATCCTGACCGACGATGAGTTCAAAAAGATGCTGGACGACATGGCGGCTCAGGCAGCGGAGGCGGAGGGCGATGGCGGCGCCGAGCAGCGGCGAATGGAGATCGAGACGCGCAAGATCGAACAGGCCGACGCAGAGCTCGACGCCAAAGTTGGCATGGCTAACGCCACCAACGAGATGGCCAAGGAAATCGCCCTGATCCAGCAGGATACCGCGATGATGACTTCCGCGGAGGCTTCCAACAAGGGCGACGCCGATCGCGCCGCCAAAGCGTTCGACAGGCGCGAGGACCGTGCCAGCAAGGAGCGCGGCGTGGCGGTCGAGGTTGGAATGCAGGAGCGCACCGGCGTTAGTTCTGGGGGGTCCGTCTGATGGATGCCCCCCGCGTTGATCGCCACAGCGATACGTGGCGATGCGTGACCGAGCGCGCCAAGGAAATGCTGGACCGCGCCCGCCTCGTCACCGAGGCGCATCGCGTTGACATGCCAGACACCGAGTTTGCCCGAGGCCAAATTGCGGCGCTTCGGGCCATCCAAAGCCTTGGGCAACCACCCAAAGGCTGACGAAATCGCGTCTTGGACCGGCGGCCATGCCGCTTCTCCCTGACCGATCCCGGCAAAGCTCCCCTCGTGGGACCGGCGCCACCCCTGACCACCCGAAAGGGAATACCTCATGGCGATTGAGCCTGATGATGCGTCTGCGCAAGCGGACGGCTTAGACGACGCTGACGTTCTCTGGTCCGAGATGCTCAAGCAGTTCCCGGATGAAGGCGACGAAAGCCAGCAAGACCCCGATGCCGAGGCCGGCGACACGCCGCCCGACGCTGACGAGAGCACCGCTGGTGACAACGATGACGATCCCGACGGCTATGACGACGATGACGAGGACGAGGACGGCGCCGACAAGGTGGCCGCTCTTCGCGCTGAAAACGTCAAGCTGCGCGGCGATCAACGGTCGGCACAGGGACGTGTCGCGGCCATGCGCAAGCAGATGGCCGCGGTAACTGAGGCGGCGGGAACCGAAGACTTCGCCGCTGCCAGGGCGAGCGTTTTGGAGGACTTCCCGGAGATTTCCGCACCGCTCTACGCGGAGCTTGGACAGCTCAAGTCTCAGCTTGCGGCGATGATCGCGGCGCAAGGCTCCGAGCTTGCCGAAGCCGAGCAGAGCGTTGCCCAAAGCCACGCAGCCAACCGCGCTGACCTCGACCGCCATGCCCCCGGCGGCATGGCCTATGTCGCCGCGAACGAAAGCGCGTTCGGGACTTGGATCATGGATCAACCCCTCGCCGATCGCCAAGCGGCGCAGCGCAATGGGGGGCAGATCGAAGACCCCATGGAAGCGGCGGACCTGATCCGGCGGTTTCAGCAATTCCACCAAAAAGACCCTCTGGCGCCCGGCGATCCGCCAAGCGCCCAGCGTAGCCGCCGACAACGCCAGATCGCTTCCACCGCAGGGCCTCGTCGCGAGGGTCGTTCATCCGCTTCGGGCATCCCGAAGGATGGCGACCACTTGGCGATGTTCAACCAGATGGTGGCGGCCGGAATGGGCAAGCGGTAGGGCGCACAACCCTCGAAGGAATAGACGATGGTGAAATATACCGATGCGGGGATCTCGCCGCGCACGCAGACCTATGCCGCCCTCAAGATGCTTCGGCACGCCGGGCCCGTCATGGTGCTGGACAAGCTGGGCGAAACCAAGCCCATGCCCAAGAACAAGGGCTTGGAGATGAAGTTCCGGCGCCCGATCCCGTTCACGGCCTCGACCACGCCGCTGGTCGAGGGTGTGACTCCCGATGGGACGACCTTCGCCTACGAGGATGTGACCGTCAGCCTCCAGCAGTATGGCGACTGGTCGAACTTCACGGACGTGATCGAGGACACGCACGAAGATCCGGTCATCAACAGCATGGCCGAGATGCACGGCGAGAACATCGGCCGCACGATGGAGGCGCTGAACTATGGCGTCGTCAAGGGCGGCACCAGCGTCACCTACGCCACCGGCACCGCGCGCAACGCGACGGCGCACGCGATCTCGCTGACGAAGCAGCGGGCGATCATCCGCTCGATGAAGGCCCAGAAGGCGCAGAAGATCACCTCGATCCTCAGCTCCAGCGTGCTCTACGGCACGCGCTCGGTCCACGGCGCCTATATCGCCGTGGGGCACACGGACCTGGAGAGCGACATCCGCTCCATGCCAGGCTTCAAAGACGTGGCGGATTACGGGACGCGCAGCACGGTTTCCGAATACGAAATCGGGTCTGTCGAGGATGTCCGCTACATCCTGTCCCCGGATCTGGCGCCGTTCCTCGGCGCAGGCGCCTCGGTCGGCTCCACCGGCATGGTCGCGGCCGACGACACGAACATCGACGTCTACCCGATCTTGATCTTCGGCAAATACGCTTGGGCGACGGTTCCCATGCGCGGCGGCGATTCGATCAGCCCGACGGTCATCAGCGCCGGCAAAAAGACCAAGGACGATCCGCTCGGTCAGCGGGGCGTGATGGCTTGGAAGGGGTGGCACGCTGCTGTCATCCTGAACGACGACTGGATGATGCGCTACGAGGTCGCCGTCTCCGCCCTGTGATGCCCCGATACGGGCCGTGCATGATCGCGCGGCCCGTATCGCTTTTGCCTGAAGCCAAGAAGGAGCCACGCCATGAGCGTCGGAAACAGCTACGTCGGCACCTATACCGGAACCGGAGCGGCCATCAATCTTCTGTTGGGGTTCATTCCTGACCACATCCGCGTCATCAACATCACGGACGCCAACGCCGGCGCCGAGTGGTTCAAGGCAACCCCGGGCACCACCGTCGCCCTTGCAGGTGCGCTGTCGAAGGTCACGAGCAACGGCATCACCGCCTATGCGGGCACCGTTGGCGGCGACGCGCCGGGCGTCACCGTGGGAACCACCGTCTCGGTGAACGGGAAGGTCTACCACTACATCGCCTCGCGCGGGAAATAAGGAGCGACCCATGCCTGTCAACACCTACACCCGCGAGAATGCCATTTTGGCGTTGCGCGTCGGGGGCGGCGGCACCCTGACGGAAAACACGAAGGTGCTCGGATCGCTGCTCGCCGGCACCGCCGGGCCGATGGAGCCGCAGCCCGCCATCGCCGACCTCACCACCAGCGCATCCGGCACCGAAATCTCCGTCGCGGTCAACCGGATAATCGCGGCCCTCGTGCTGGCCGGGTTCGTCACCGCAGCCTGACGCCTACCCAGACTGACGCAGCGACCTAAGCCCTGGCCCTCAACGGCCGGGGCTTTTTGCTGCGCACCCCCCAGCAAGGCGAGTTTGAAATGCCGACGATAAAGCTCAACGAAGCAACCCCGGCGGAGCTGCGAACGGTAGCCGTCCATCTTGGTCTGGATGTCTCGCAGCATCACACGGGCGCAAAGACCCTTGCGACCATCCGAACCGCTTACGAGCAGGATGAATACGTCTTGCCAGATGAAGGCGAGCCTTCGGTTCAGGCCTTGCACAAGGGCAATCGACACCCCGCCAAGGAGCCACGGATAAAGCCCGGTTTTAGCGAAATCCGCCTGGCGGTCCTTGAAGGCCAGCTTCCGTATGGGCGCGTTTCCATCAACGGGCGCGTATTCAAAATGATGCGCGACGTCCCTGTCGTCGTCCCAAACTCGGTGACTCAGGCGCTGGATAACGCCGTGCAAGACCGCCCTGTCCGTGACGAGAACGGCCGCTTGGTCGGTTGGCAAAAGGTCAAGCGCGAGCCCTACCAACTGATCGAGCGGGGCTGACATGACGTTTCTGGAATTGTGTCGCAAGACGGCGCAGGAGAGCGGAACCGTGTCTGGCCTTGCACTCCCTGCGACGGTTGTGAACCAAACCGGGAACATCAAAAAGATCATCGGCTGGACCTATGACGCTTGGATCGACGTCCAGCAGATGAAGAACGACTGGCTCTGGATGCGCCATGAGTTCAGCAAGGTGCTGCTTGCCGATCTTGGCGTCTACGGTGCGGTGAGCCTCGATGCCACGCGGCATTCAAAATTCATCAAGACCGCGGACGTGACGATTTCGGACCCAAACGATACCAACCGTCGCGAGAACAGCCTGAAGTTCATCGAGTGGCCGGATTTTCGTTCGAAGCGCCTGACCGGCAAAGCGCGCGATGCGAGAAACCGCCCGATCGAGTGGAGCGTCAATCCGCAGGGCGAGCTTGTCATTTGGCCCACGCCCGACATCGTTTATCAGATCCGCGGCGAATATCAGAAGGCCCCGCAGTCGCTTGAGGTGGACACCGACGTTCCTGAGATGCCCGCGCAATATCACAGCCTAATTTGGCGTGAGGCGTTGGTCTTGCTCGCAGTGGGCACCGAGAGTTTTGAGCAACTGCCCGATTGGAAGCTGGCCGCCGCGAAGTCGCGTTTGCGCTTGGCGAACGACCAGCTTCCCACGCTCAGCTTCCGCGCGATGAGGCCGATCGCATGACCCAGATCCCGGTTTCATTCGCGCTCGCCGGCGGCTTGGACCTTGCGACCCCCGCGATGGCAATGTCGCCGGGGAGCGCGATCGGCGGCTTTAATTACGAGCCCGACATCAAGGGCTACCGGCGCCTGACCGGATACGAGCGCATGGATGGCCTCCCGGCCCCTTCGGACGCCGCCTACGCCATGATCTACTTCTCAAGCGGGAGTGCGGCGATCTCGGCGGCAGACACGCTCACGGGCGCGACCAGCGGCGCTACGGGCATCGTGGTCGTTGACGCCACAGTGACGGCCGGAACTGTCGCGGGCGGCGATGCTGTAGGATACGTCGCTCTTGCCGCCGTCACGGGCACGTTCGCATTGGGCGAAGCGTTGGAGGTGTCGTCGTCCGATGTGGCCACCAGCGCCAGCGTCGCCGTGACGGGCGGCGCCCCGAGCGACGCCGAGAACACCGCTTGGCTGCTGGCGGAGCGGACCCGGCGGCGCGCGCTGATCGCCAAGCCCGCAGGCGAGGGCCCCGTGCGCGGCGTCTGGTCGTTCGGCGGGTTCGACTATGCCGTGCGCGATGCAACCGGCGCCGCGTCGGCCGTGCTGTTCAAATCCAGCGCGACGGGATGGACGGCTCAGAACCTCGGGCGGACGATTTCATTCACCGACGGCACCGACGCCTTTGTCGAGGGCGAGACGCTGACCCAAGGGGGCGTCACGGCGACCGTGGATCGCGTTATCCTCACGAGCGGCAACTGGGGCGACAATGACGCCGCTGGCTACTTGGCGCTGTCCTCTGTGGCGGGCGGGGCATTCACCGCGGCAACCGCTACAACGGCGGGCGGGTCCGCGGATCTTGCCGGCGCCGATACCGCGAATGTGCTTCCCCCAGGCGGCACCTATCAATTTCTCAACCACAACTTTTTCGGCGCCAAGTCGCTGATGCGGATGTATGGCGCCAATGGCGTCGGCCGCGCCTTCGAGTGGGACGGGTCGGTGTTCACCTTTATCCGCGCGCCGGTCCCCAGCACCTTCGACACCCCTCGCCATGTCGCGGAATACGGGCATCACCTGTGGCTCTCGTTCGACGCTGGATCGTGGCTGTTTTCCGGCATCGGGGAGCCGCTGGACTTCCGGGCGATCGCTGGCGCCGGTGAAATCGCGGTCGGCGACGAGCCGGTGGGCGCCGTGAAATCGGCTGGCGTGCTGACGCTCTTTGCCAAAGGCCGGGTGGATTACGTCACGGGAACCAGCGCCGCGGACTTTCGGATGGTTCCTGTGTCTGGAGATAGCGGCGCGGTTCGGCACACCGCGCAGCTCATCAACACCCCGATCTACATGGACACGGGCGCGATCCGCAAACTGACCGCCACGCAGGCGCTCGGTGGGTGGCGGATGGGCGGCCTGTCTGGTTCGGTCGAGAAGCTGATCCAGCTTGCCGATGCCCGCGGCGACACTCCGGTCGCGTCGATGCGCCTGCGCAGCCTGGACCTCTACCGCGTTTTCTACTCGGACGGGTCGGGGCTTTCGCTCTACGTCGGGCGCAAATTCCCCGAAATCATGCCGATGGATCTGCCGATCATCGCGCATTGCGCGTTTTCGGGCCTTGGCCCTGATGGAACCGACAAGGCGATGATCGGGGGGGCGGACGGGTTCGTCTACCACTTCGACAGCGGCGTTGATTTTGACGGGGCAAACCTGACGGCAATGGTTCGGCTTGCGTTTTTCGCCGCAGGCACGCCGCGAATTTACAAGAAGTGGCACTACGCACACGTCGAGGTTGATGGGGTCTCATCCAACAGCCTGACCGCGACTGCTGAATTTTCCTACGGAAACCCGGACCAAGCCCCTGCGCAATCGCAAGATTTCTCGGTCAGAGGCGGTGGCGGTTTCTGGGATACCTCGTTTTGGAATGCGTTCAACTGGTCGGCTCAGGTGATTGGGACCGCGGACGTTGAGCTGAACGCGATCGGCTTCAACATCAGCCTCGCCATAAGCACGGATGCAGCGGGCGAGGCGCCGCACACCCTGTCTGTTCTCACGCTGGATTACTCAAAGAGAGGGAGGGTGAAAGGCAATGTCTAACACGTTCTTCAACTATGCAGGCTCAGCGGCTCCGTTCACCATGGCGCGGTCCACGGACGTCAGTGTGAGCTTCCAAGCCGTCGAGGCCGCGTTCGACACGTTGCCCACGTCGGCCAAGATGCTGTCCGGGCGCGTTATGTTCGCCTCGGGCACTGGCCCCGCGAACACCTATGCCATGGCGTTTTCGCCTGCGCTGCCCAGCTACGAGCCGGGCACGGCGGTGGACATGCTCGCGGGCGCTGGAAACACCGGGGCGAGCACTGTCAACATCAACGGCTTGGGCGCGAAGCAGATCCGCGATTTCAACGGCGATCAGCTTGTGGCCGGGATGATCTTGGCCGGTGGGATTGTGACGCTGCGGTATGACGGGACCGTGTTCCGGCTCAACAGCACGGTGGTCGGGGTCGTTCCAGCCGACGGCGCGGTGACAGCGGCGAAGCTGGCGGATGGCGCGGTCACGACGGCGAAGCTGGCGGATGGCGCGGTGACAGCGGCGAAGCTGGCCAACATGGCAGAGGCGACGATAAAAGGCCGTGCGCTTGGCGCTGGCACTGGCGCCCCCGTGGATCTGACGGGTGGTGGCGTTCGGGCTATCGTGGAGCCGGGGACGAGCGGACTGCTTGCGCGCATCACGGCGGGCGGGTGGGCTTCGCGGACGATTACCGCAGGAACCGGCATTACCGTCGCGGATGGCGATGGCGTTGCGGGAAATCCGACGATCACTGCCGATCCCGCCAATGGCTCGGTGACGAACGCTATTTTGGCGAACGCCGCGCAAGGAACAATCAAGGGCCGAGCGGATGGGACAGGCATGGGCGCACCCGTTGATTTGAACGCCACGCAAACGCGGGCGATCATCGCTCCCCCGTCTTCGGGCATGCTCGTGAATGGCGGGTCGGGAAATTGGTCAACGCGCACGCTTATCGCAGGGGCCGGGATTACCATTGCGAACGGCAACGGCTTGACGGCCAACCCCACGATTACGTTCGCGCCGGTCGATGCGTCGCTTGCAAACGCCAAGCTGGCAAACATGGCGGAAGCTACGATCAAGGGTCGTGCGGCGGCGGCGGGCGCCGGCGCTCCGGTGGACTTGACGGCGGCGCAGGTTCGCACGGCGGTCGAGCCCGGTGGGAACGGCTTGCTTGCGCGCACCGCGGCGGGCACCTGGGCTGCAAGGACGCTCACCGCGGGAACCGGCATCACCGTCACGAACGGCGATGGGGTGTCGGGCAACCCGACGATCACGGCCGCTCGCCAATTTTTAATCGTGCAAGAAACGCAGGCCAGCGGCACAAACGGCGGCACGTTTGACTCAGGAGCGTGGCGCACGCGGGACTTGAACACCGTCCAGCATAACAGCGTCGGCGCATCCCTTGCCAGCAACAGAGTAACCCTACTAGCGGGGACGTATCGTGTTCGCGGTGGCGCATTTGCTTACAGAGTGAACAGCAACGCAGCGCGCCTATACAGCATCACTGCGTCAGCTACGCTCTTAATCGGCAGTTCAAACTATGCGTATTCTTCCGACAACGGATACGTTGAAAGCGCGATCGTTGGTATTTTCACGCTTGGCGCAACAACTGTGATTGAGCTCCAGCACTACTGCCAAACTTCATACGGAGGCGCTGGGTTTGGTGACTCTGGTGAGACTGGCGAGCGCGAGCTCTACGCCCACCTCGAAATCGAAAAGATCGGATAACCCATGGCACTCACGCCCACCGTCACGGGGATGACCACCGTTCCCAAGCCGCAAGACCCAAACCAAAACCAAAACGTCGCCAAGGAGATGACGGGCCTTCTCGCCAGAGATAGCCCGCTGATGGTGCAGGCGCGCACGCAGGGCATGCAGACCGCGGCGTCGCGGGGCTTGCTCTCGTCGTCCATGGCGGCGGGCGCGGCCAGCGGCGCCATGATCGACCGCGCCATGCCCATCGCGGCGCAAAACGCGGCGCAGGGCGCGGCGGCCAATCGGTCCTATCAGGACTTCACGCAGAGCGGCGACCTTCAGGGCCAGCAGATCGCGGCTCAGGAGCGCTTGGCGGCGAACGACATCGCAGCGCGTCAGGACATCCAGCAGACCGACATCGCCGCGCAGAAGGAATTGCAAGCGGCGGACGTGACCGCAAGCGCGCAGCGGCAGGCAACGCAGATCGCATCCGACACCTCGGAGCGCGGGCTGGATCGTGGCATGCAAACGCGGCTGGCGGAGATGAACCTCGGCGCGGCGGAGCAGTCCAACGCGGCAGGAATGCTCAACGCGGCGCAGGCAAACTACAGCATGCAGTTTCAAGGCATCATGGCGAACACGAACATGAGCGCGGAGCAGCGTGATGCGCAGATCGGTCTTGCCCGCCGCGAGCTCGACAGGCGGGTCGCCGTCACCGAGACGTTTTTTGCGATCAACATCGAGTGGGACCCGCTCGTTGCCTAGGCCGATCCCGCTTCCGCCCCCGCCGCCAACAACCAGACGGCCATAGCTGATATGTTCAACCCCTCAGACAGATAAACACGGGAGGCCGTCATGGGCTTTTTCAGCAGCGTCAAGAAATTCTTCAAAAAGGTCACGAAGTCCACGATCGGCAAGATCATTGGCGCGGTCTTTATGATCGCCGCGGTCGTGTTCACCGCGGGCGCCGCGCTTGGTGTCGGCGCCATGGCGGGCGGTTGGGGCGCGGCGGCGGCGGGGGTGACGTCCTCTCTTGGGCTGAGTGGAACGGCTGCGGGGATTATGACGGGCGCGCTGACGAGCGCGGGCTATGGCGCGGCCATCGGCGGCGGCATGGCGGCGATCACTGGCGGGGACATTCTCGAAGGTGCTGCGGGTGGCGCGGTGGCTGGCGCGGTGACGGGCGGCGCGCTTGGCGGCTTGGGCTTCAACGTCGATCCGCTTGCGAACACGTTCGCCAAGGCCCCACCGCCGATCACGGGGGCTGCGGGAGCGCCGGGCGCTGCCGGCCCCGCAGGCGTCGCGCTGGACAGCGCCACCACGGGCGCGGCCACCACGGGCGCTGGCACCACGGGCGCGGCGGGAATGCCTGGTGCGGCTGGACCGGCGGGCGTCGCTCAGGCGGGGACGGCCACCACGGGCGCGGCCACGCCCGCCTCGGGCGGCCTGTTCAGCACTGGCGGCTGGCTTGAGCGCAACGGCGCTCTGGTCGGCGAAGCGGTGAGCGGGCTTGGCAAGGGCGCGATGACTGGCATGGCCGCCGGTGCGGAGACGGACGCGGCCAGCGCGGAGCAACGCCGCCTGACCGACAGCTATGGCATTGACTACAAGCGGCTTGAGAGCGCCAAGATCCCGACCAACGAGCAATTCCAATCGCCGAGCGAACGGTTCTCGCGAAATTCATCCGCACCGCCCCCTGCTGCCGCTTCGGCGCCATCGCGCACGGCAGGTCGATACATCTACGACCGCGAAGCCCGACAGGTGGTTCGCTCCGCCTAATCGCCCCCCTTTGATCCGGCGACCCAGACCTCGGCCCTCAACGGCCGGGGTTTTTTCTTGTGCGCAATTCCCCAGCGAGGCGAGCCATGCAACTTCCCGACAATATGAGCGGCATGCAGCCGCCCGCGCCCGGCGGCGCGACATCCGATGCGGTGTTCGGCGTAACCAACCCGGCGGACCCCGGCGTGGCGGCCGAAGCTGGCGAGCAAGAGACCTATGACAAGTTCGTGGCGTCGGGCGTGCTGATGTTGAACGACAAGGCGGCCAGGTCGAAAATCATCACGTCGCTCGACACCGAAGACCCGGCCGAAGGGGTCGCGCTGGTGTCGGCGGCGATCGTCACGCGCGTCATGCAGGCGGTGCAGAAGTCGAAGTCCAAGGTGCCCGACGATGTGATGCTGCACGGGATCAACGAGATCATTGAGAACGTGATCGAGCGGTCGGAGGAAGCGAACGTGTTCGCGTTTTCGCAGGACAAGAAGAAGCTCCAGGGGACGATTATCCGCGCCTTCGATGAGGTGCGCGTGGCGCTTCAGGGCATGGGCATTGTGACCAAGGAGGGCTCGGCCGCCGCGATGGAGGAGATCCGCGCCAACCAAGGGATGATTTCCGGCGACACTGGCGGGCCGGCGCCCGGTGGCCTGATGCTAGGTGGAATGCCGTCCGAAGCTGCGCCGCCGCCGTCCGGGCCGACGCCTCTTGCTGGTGGCTCCCCACCGATGAACCGCCAGCAGCGCCGCGCCGAGCAGCGCCGCATGGACAAGGGGGGCATGTGATATGGCCGGGATTTTTTCATACGCGCTCGCAGGCGCGGCCGCTGGTGTGGGCAAGGGTTTGGTGCAGCAGGCGACGGATGCGAAGGAGGAGCGGCAGGCTGAGATCAAGTTTGCGCGCGATCAGCTTATGGCGAAGGAAGGGCGAGATTTTCAGGCTGACGAAAACAAGGCGCAGCGCACGTTCGCGACCAGCGAGCGGCAGGAAGGTCAAACCTTTCAGGCAGTCGAAAACGCCGCCACGCGCAGCGCCAACGCGGGCGCTCAGACCGCAGCGGCCAGGCTTGCCATGGAGCTTGAGAACCTGCGCGCTAGCAACTCCGCCGACGCCGCCGTTCTTGCGCGCGAGGACGCCGCCACCGTCCGCGGCGATGCGAGGGCGCAGATGGTTGAAGACCGCGATCTCGCCTATTTCCGCGGCAACTTGGACGCACAGGCCAAGCGCGAGTTTGACGCTATGAGCGCGGCAGAGCAGCGGGCTTTTGTGTCCAGCGAAGCCGACAAGACGCGCGCCGCCGCCACCGCGCGCGACGCCGCCGCCGCCGGTGTCAACGCAGACGCCGCCACCGTTGCCAACCAGAGGGGCACTGACGCGGCGGCCACAGGCGTTGGAGCGGCGGCGGACGCGGCGACAGCGCTTGCCGAGAGTCGAGCCGACGCCGCCGCCCTTGCCGCGAAGGAAGGTGCCAGCGAGGGGCTTTTAAACCGTGAGCTACAAGAGAGAATGCTGGCCGAAAGGGTGGCGGCTGACGAAGCTACGCAGACGCGCGCCCTTGCCGCCCGGGCTGACGAGTTTGCCCAGACGATGGCGAACGGCGGAACGATCATCCGCACGAATGACGGCACTGTAGGCTATCGCGTGGGCAATAAGGTGGTGGAAGTGGACGGTCCAGACGGAAAGCCGATCAAGATGGCCGCTGACGCCAACGAGAAACTTTACAACCAGATTTTCTCCGCGGTTCTGACCAGCCCCGAAAATATTGGTCTGCCCGCTCAGGAGGTGGTAGCAAAAGCGATGAAGGCGGCCGTGCAAGCAACGACTGCCGCGCCGACCGCGCCGCGTGGCGCTGAAATTCCTCGCCCGAAGACCCGGGAGGAGCGAGACGCGCTTCCGCCCGGGACGGATTACATAGCCCCGAACGGCCTTCCTGGGAGGACGCCATTGTGAGCGAAGATTGGTGGACAGCGGATCAGATCGCGAAGCCTGAAGATGGCAAGCAGGACGACTGGTGGGCTGACGATATAGTCACGCCCGCCGCCACCCCCGCTCCAGCAATCGACACCGGGCAAGGGCGCTTCGGCAGCGCCATAAACTCGGTGGGGCGAGGCTTTGTTGACATGGCGGGTGTCGCCACCAAAGGCGTGGCCGCCGTGCGCGCCTACACGCAGGGGCAGCGCAACGAGCAGCAGGCGCGGATGCAAGAGCAGTCCGAGGAGTATCACTCGGGCATCATGGTGAACCTTGCTCGCCGCGGCGCCACTGGTGAGGACATCTCTGGAGATCTTGTCGCCGCGGAGCAAAACGCGGAGCAAACGCGCCAGATGTTCGGCTCGCGGATGGACAACCCCGCCGCAAAAAGCACCGCCCTCTACGCTGCGGGCCAAGGCATCAGCGACTTCGCCAAGGACACGTTCCAGACAAATCCCGCCTATGACGGTGACTTTTTCACCTCGACGCTCCCCCAAGGCGCTGGCTCCATGGCCGGATTCCTTGTCGCCGCGGTTGTCACAGGCTTGCCCGGCATCGTTGTCGCTGGCTCGGCCGTAGGCGCAGGGTCTCAGTATGACGATGCCCTGATGAACGGCGCCAGCGAAGAGGACGCGCTGAATGCCGCGGGGCTTGGCGCGCTTATCGGCACAACGGAGGCCGTGCCCATCCTGCGGGCGCTCAAGCCGCTTGACCGCCTAACCGGCGGCGCATCAAAAAAGCTGGTCCGCGTGCTGGCGCACCTCACGATGTCGGCGGGCGAGGAAGCGGCGCAAGAGGGGCTGTCGCAATGGCTGAACAACCTCGTCGCAATCGGGATTTATGACCCCGAGCGCAGCCAGTTCGCGAATGTTGGCGAGGCTGCGCTTGTCGGCGCCATCTTAGGCGGCGGCATCGGCGCGGGAAGCATGGCCGTCAGTGGCGCTCCGCCGCGACGTGACCCGAACGCGCCTCCCCCCGCCCCAGGCGATCCGGTGGATCTCTTTGACCCGGCGTCTGGCACGCCGCCTGTGCCGCCTGTGCCGCCTGTAGCGCCCCCGCGCGCTGACCCCGAGGCAACGCCGGCGGCAAGCCTCATGGACGACGTGCAGGTGCTTCTGGGCGCGGGCGACACAATCCCCGACATCATGTCGATGTCAGGCGCCGAGCGCGCCGAAGCGGTGCAGCAGGCGCTCGACGACGGCGTGGCGCCCACATCGCGCGAAGCGGCGACAGCGGCGTTGGCCGCGGCCGACGTGGATATGTCCAGCCCCGACAGCCCGTTTCTGACCCCGGCCGACCGCGCGTCGGCGAACAGCAACGAGCTGATCGAGGCGGGCAAGCGCCGCGTTGCCGAGATCCTGCGCCTGCCCCCGCCTGCGATTACGCCGCCCGTGCAGCCGGGACAGGTCGCGCCCCTGCCCGACACGTCCGCGCTGCGCGATGACGAGCGCGCTGGCGCCAGGTCGCCCAGCGATCCTCGCACCGCGCCGCCCCCGCCTCCGGCGCCCGTCGCGCCGCCGCGCAATCCGGCGATCCGCGACCCCGCGTCGTTCAACATGGCGACGGAGCCTGTGCCCGTTCCCGCGCCGGTGGCCGTGGCCGAGCCCGACGCCGCCAACCCGCAGGCCCCCGAGGTTGCCGCGGCCGCAGTGGCCGCGGATGGCGATCTGGTCATGCTCGACCCGGAGAGCGTTGTCGCGGACCCGAAGCGGTTCCAGTTCAAGGACGGCGGCGATGCGGCAGGCGTCACCGGCGCGTTGGCGGGCGACTTCCAGTGGAGCAACGACTATTCCGGCATCGCGGTTGTATGGGAGGCCAACGACGGCACCCGATACATCGTGGATGGGCATCAGCGCCTTGACCTTGCCAAGCGCGCCAAGGCGGCCGGGCAGCCCGATGTCACCCTGCGCGCGAAGGTTCTGCGCGAAGCGGATGGCGTGACTGCTGAAGCCGCCATGTCTGAGGGTGCGCTTAAAAACCTGGCTGAAGGTGGCGAGAGCACAAAAGCACGCGACATCGCGCGTGTGTTCCGCGCGGGCATGGGCGCCGAGGCCGCCAAGTTTATTCCGCCGAAACGCACTGCTTATCGTGACGGCGCTGATCTGGCCAAACTGAGCGATGACGCTTGGGGCCTAGTGGTCAACGATCGCTTGCCTGATGCACAAGGCGCAGAGATCGGGCGCCTTGTCACCGACAAGTCCCAACATGCTGCTGTGGCCACGGCCTTGATCGCCGCCAAGCCCAGAACCGCCAACGAAGCACGATTGCTGATTGGCGAGATCCAAAACGCAGGCTTCACGCAGGAGACCCAAGGTGGCCTGTTTGGCGAGGAAGTTTTCACCGACACTTTGATCCGCGAGCGTGCCCGCGTCCTCGACAACGCGATGAAAACGCTGCGCATGACCAAATCCGCGTTCAAAACGGTAATCCGGGACGAGGACATGCTATCGTCTGCGGGAAATGTGCTTGACGGTAAGGCCAACGCGGCTGGCATGGCGACGAATGATCGCCTGTCCCTGACGATCGAGAAGCTGTCACAGAGAAAAGGACCGATTTCAGATGCGCTCAATGAAGCAGCCCGAGGCGTCAAAGATGGAAGCCTCACAGTCGGCGCAGCCCGCAAGCAGTTCCTCGACGCCATCAAAGCCAGCGACGAAGTTCCAGGCGGGACTAACGGGGTTCGCCCTGGCGGAGATGCAGCGCCGGTTCTTTCCGAGCAAGGAGCAGCAAGCGGAGCAGGCGCGCAAGAAGGGCTGACGCCCAGCGCAACCGACATCACCGCCGCAGGTCCGCAGGCGGTCATCCCCGGCGCTGAGCAGGCGAGCGGGGCGCAGATGGCCGCGCAAGGCGCAAAGGCCCCCATGCGCCCGAAGGCCCCGCAGAAGGCGCCGGATGACGGCTTGTTCGACCTCGGCGCGCGCGATCAGGACGATATGTTCGGAACGCCGTCTGCGCCCACGGCCACCACCGCGCCGCCCGCGCCCACGGCAGCGCCCGCGCCGCCCGCGCCCACGGCAGCGCCCACGCCGCCCGCGCCCACGGCAGCGCCCACGCCGCCCGCGCCCACGGCAGCGCCCACGCCGCCCGCGCCCACGGCAGCGCCCACGCCCGCCGGTGGCAAAAATACGCTTGTCACTGATGAGCGGATGGCTGAAATTCGCGCCAAGCTGAAGGACAAGCTAAAGAACCAGCTCAACGTCGGCATCGACCCTGAAATTATGGCGCTTGGCGCTGAGATGGCTGTGTATCACGTCGAGCGTGGCGCGCGGACTTTCAAGGCGTTCGCGTCTGCGATTGCAAGCGACTTGGGCACCACGGTTGCCAAGCTAAGGCCATATCTCCGGTCTTGGTATAACGGCGCGCGTGATATGACCGAGGACATGGGTGGGGATGTCTCTGGCATGGACGGGCCGGATGCCGTTCGCGCCGCCCTCGCGGAAATTGACGCCAACTTGGAGACGACCGATGTATCAGGCAAACGCGGCGGTGTGGAACCGGATAGCGGAAACGCAAACGCTGGAAACCTCGTGGGCGATGCAGATGTTTCCACTGCCGGAGGAGCACTTGGGCAAGGCGCTGGCGCTGGAGGAAGCGCGATTGACGGCAGTGACGGGCAGCGGGATGGTGGCCGCTCTGGTTCTCAAAATCGGCCCGCTGCTGTGGGAGAGCCGCGCGGTGGCGCGCGCGGGGCTTCTAAGCCTGCCAGCGCTGGAGGACGTGGAGGAAGCGGTGCTGATGGCGGAACGGGAAGCTCCGATGAACGAGGCGGAGAAAGCATCGTTCAGGAAGGCGATGATCGAAACGCCGATGACCTGACGCCGGGCGCCTTTGTCGCCGCTGATCTTGAGAACGTCCGCAAGACCCTGCCGAGCCTGTTTGCCGAGCAGCAGGATGACGTCGTGAAGGCCGAAAAGCGGCTGATCGTTGACGGCAAATTCGGCATGATGTTCACCAACGGAACCGGAACCGGGAAGACCTTCACGGGCTTGGGGATCATCAAGCGCACGCTGATGCAGAACCCGAACGCGAACATTCTCGTCATCGCGCCGAGCGACGGGATTTTGATTGGCTGGGAAAAGGCCGCTAATGGCCTGAAGGTCAAGACCAACCGCTTGGCCAACACGTCGAGCACTGGCACCGGCGTTGTGACGACGACCTACGCGAACATGGGTGACAACCAGATATTGGGCGACACCGATTGGGATCTGATTGTCACCGACGAAGCCGACAACCTGATGAGCAACGCAGGTGCGGGCGACACGCTTGCGCTGACCGCGCTGCGCGCCCTTTCGTTGCATCCCGATGGCGTCCGCGAGCGCGTTCGCACGCATAAGGACATCCGCCCCATCCGGGAGAAAATCAAGGCGCTGGCAGACGAAGGCCGACCCACGATCGAGCGAACCAAGCGAGGCGACGAGCTCAATAAAAAGCTCTACGCGGCCGAGGAAATCGTCCGTGCGGAAATTAAGGCGAAGCCGCGCTCTAAGGTGGTGTTTCTCTCCGCGACGCCGTTCGCCTATGCAAAAAATGTTGATTACGCGAACGGTTATCTGTTCGATTATCCCAAGTCCGGGATCACGCCAAGCGGATCACGCCAGAGCGGGCGAAACCTGTTCATGGTCGAGAAGTTTGGCTTCCGCATCCGTTATAACAAGCTGACGCAGCCTGAAAGCCGAGTGCAATCTGAGCTGTTCGAGGTCCAATTTCACAACGATTTGAAGCAGTCAGGCGCGCTGTCCGGTCGCGCGCTTCTGGTGGACAAAGACTACGACCGCAAATTCGTTTCGGTGGACGACAGCGTGGGCGAGCGCATCGACCAGGCGGTGACGTTCCTGATGTCGGCTGACGGTGGAAAGTTTCGGCCGCTTTACGAGCAGATCATCAAGAAGAATTTCGGGTTTCTTGAGCAGCGGCGATTGCTTGAGGCGATCAAAGCGCGCGCCGTCATCCCCATGATCGAGGAACACCTCGCAATGGGGCGCAAGGTGTTCGTGTTCCACGATTACAACAAGGGGTCTGGGTTTGACCCGTTCCGCGTGTCCATACCCAAGGGCCAAAAGATCACAATCAACGTAAAGTCGGAGCAAGGCCTCAACATCAAGAAAGAGGTCTACGCCCAGCCCTACATGGACGAATTTTTGCGGCGAAACCCATATGTCGCTGATCTGAAATTCGCGGATTACGCCAACCCGATTGCCGCGCTGACCGAGACATTCGGCAAGCGCGCTGCTGTCTATAACGGCACCGTGTCTCCGAAGAAGCGCGAAGCGTCCAAGGATGAATTCAACCGGGATGGCTCTGGGCTTGACCTGCTGATCGTGCAGTCTGACGCGGGCGAAAGCGGCATTTCGCTTCACGACACGACGGGCATGCACCAGCGCGTGATGTTCAACCTTGGCCTGCCAACACGCCCAACGCGCGCCATCCAGCAAGAGGGCCGCGGCGCCCGGCTGGGCATGAAGACCAACGCGGTCATGCGCTACCTGAACACCGGGACCATGTGGGAGCGGCAGGCGTTTGCGGACACGATGGCCGCGCGTGCCGGCACTGCGGAAAACCTTGCGCTGGGGGACGATGCGCGATCCCTGCGCGACTCCTTTATCGAGGCCTTCTCGGACACGGCCGCGCATAGCGCCACGGCCAGCGACGGGACTGGCGGGCGCGAGGCGGATCGACGGCTTGGGGGCGGCATAACGCCTTGGCAGCAGGCAAAGGTGCGCTTCTTCGGGCGCCTTGAGCGCAAGGGGCAGCGCCGCGACCAGCGCGAGGGCGCGGATTTCTACGCCACGCCAGAGCCGGTCGGTCTCAAGATGGTGCAACTGGCCAACATCAAGACCCTTGAGGACGTGCTGGAGCCTTCGGCCGGGGACGGAGCCATTGCGCGCTGGATGCCCGACACCAGCAATCGGGTGCTGATCGAGCCCTCCCCGTCGCTGTCCTCGCGGGCTGCGCTGGCGGCGCCAGGATCGGATGTGCAGACGGGCACGTTCGAGGATCTGCACGTCGTCAACAAATTCGACGCGATCGTAATGAACCCGCCGTTTGGCGTCGGCGGATCAACGGCGTTCAAGCATGTCGCCAAGGCCGCGACGCACTTGCGCAACGGCGGACGGATCGTGGCGCTTGTGCCTGTCGGCCCCGCTGCGGACAAGGCCTATGCGCGCGTGATGGCCGAGCGCGGGATGTCGGGCGTCTATGAGGTTGCCAGCATCGCCTTGCCTGCGGTCACTTTCGAGCGCGCTGGAACGAAGGTCGCCACAAAGATCATCGTTCTGGAGAAGCAGTCCGATCCTGAAATCGCCGCCGCGTTGTCGCAGAAAAGTGTGGATTTCACCGGCGAAACGAATATCGACCAGCTTTTCGACGCGATGGAGGGGCTTTCCATCGCTGATCGCCTGGAGCCCAAAACGAAGGACGCCCCGCTTCCTGTCGATGCGCCTGAAGTCGCGGATCTTGCGCCGGTGGCTGGCGTGCAGTTCGACCTAGCTGAAACGCGCCATGTGAAGCGCGACATGCCCGTGTTCGTCGCCACCAGCGGCGCGCGCCTGTCGAGAGAGGCGTATTCGGCCGTGCTGGCGATCGCCAAGGCCAACGGGGGGCACTATTCCGCCTACAAGTCCGGCGGGGCCGTGCCCGGCTTCCAGTTTTTCAGCGCGGCCGAGCGCACCAAGTTTGTTGACGCGGTGAACGGCACCGTCACCCGCGAGCGGCGCGGCGATGCGAGCGACACCGCGTTCAACAAATGGTTCCGAAAAAGCAAGGTGGTCGATGCCGACGGCAACCCGCTGACCGTCTATCACGGCACGGCACGCTTTGGCTTTGATATGTTCGACACCTATGCGGGCAACTATGGCCTGATGGGCATGGGTGGATATTTCACCCAACTACGCGAGATGGCTGAAACCTATACCGAGAAGGGCGCAAAGGCGATCATCGCTCGTGGCGACAAGGTAACGCCGGGTATCTACGAAGTTTTCCTGTCCATCCAGAACCCGTTGGACATGGAGGCTAAGGCAGACATCAAAGCGTGGACCGAGGCGTTCAGCCGATACGAAGCTGATTTTGATGGCAGCGTGACGAACGAAGACGCCTATCGGCTGGCCGAAGACGCTTTGTCCGCAGAGGGGATGCCCAGCTATGAGGGCGCCGAGATCATGCAGGACGCGCTTCGCGCAATGGGGCACGACGGCATCACCCACATGGGTGGAGGCCGAATTACATCTGGCAGCGTGAAGCATCGCGTTTGGATCGCGTTTGACCCGGAGCAGATCAAGTCTACCGACAACCAGGGAACCTTTGACCCCGAAGACGCTCGCATTCGTTTTCAAATGAACCCTCTCGCTCAGCCCGCCACATCTGAGCGGCGCGGCCCAGTCACGACCCAGACCATGATCGCCGCACAGATAGGCGATCTGCGTGCCCGTCTGGACGCGCTGGGGCTCAAGGACGTGGCGCTCGTCGTTGAAAGCGGTAGCAGCGCTCAGGGCGCCTTCAGGATGGCCTCTGACGGATCGCGCACGATTGTTATCAACACGACTTCTGACAATTTCACGGGCACGCTGAACCATGAAGCGATCCACGCGCTCTACCTTGGTGGCATGTTCACGACAGGCGAGTGGTCAGCCCTGAGCAAGCGGGCCGATGCGCTGTGGATCAAAAAACACAACGTCAAGGCGCTGTATCCAGAGGGCGACACGGCGCTATGGCGTGAGGAAGCGATCGCAGAGGAATTTGCGGCTTGGGCGGACGGCAAGCGCAAGAGCACCCCGGACGTGGTGGCGCGCGCATTTGCCAAGATCAAGTCGGTCATCGAGGCGATCGGCAACTGGGTGCAAGGCAACGGCTTCAACAGCACTGATGGCACGTTTGGCCGGGTGGACAGCGGCGCGATCGGCGCGCGGGTGCGCGGCCCGGACGGCCGCTTTGTGGAGCGCGATCAGTCAGCGTTCCATGGGTCGCCGCACAAGTTCCCCAAATTCAGCACGTCGGCCATGGGGACTGGGGAGGGCGCGCAGGCGTTCGGCTGGGGCATGTATTTCGCGGGCAGGAAGTCGCTGGCAAAGTTTTACCGAGACATCCTTACAAAACCAAACGGCGACAGTAAAGAAAAGCAATACTTTACATATAACGGTCAGGATTACCGTGGTAGAAGCTCACTTTCTAATGTTGTAGACGCCTTTCTTAGAAGTGAAAAACTTAGCGGCGCGGATCTCACCAGTGTCTTTTTTCCGGCATCAAGAATGCGCGACAGCAATGGTGACTTTGGAACATGGTTCAATGAGGCGCGATCCGAACGCACTGACAAGATTGATAAACTTAATAATTCAACTCTGGCGCTTGAAAAAGACATAGCCGCAATGGAGCGTATGATTAGCTATGTCGGCTTTGAAATTGCATCTCTACAAGTTCAGAAACTTCCGACAACAGGGATGGAGATCGGGGAAACTGATGCCAGCAAGGTTCCCCGTGAAAAAATCAAGGCTGTTGCTATGGAGCACGGCCCTTATGGTAAAACCAGAAGAATTGAGATTGAAGAACTAAAACTTGAAGTTGATCTTCTTGACAAAATGGCTTCGGAAATTTCTCAAGTCGTTTCTGATAACAGCCAGCCCGGCGCGCTCTACACCGTCGAAATACCCGAAGACGCGAGCATGTTGACGTTCGACACCCCGATGTCCGAACAGCCGCAAGGCGTGCGCGACGCCATGCGCGGCCTGCTCGACGGCGAGCGGCCCGCATCGAGCGGCAAAGCCGCCTACAACGCCTTGTCGCGCAAGCTGGGCGGCGATCAGGCGGCGTCGCTGGCCATGCACGCCGCGGGCATTCCGGGCCACCGCTTTCTCGACGGGCGGTCGCGCAGGGTGGGCGATGGGACGTTCAACTATGTGATCTACCACGACGACAGCGTGACAATCGTTAGCCGCGAGCAGCGCCGAAACGTGCCGCCTGGTCCGTTTGATACCTATGAGACCCGCACACGCGGCGAGCTTGCGCGCATGTTTGCGCCGTGGAATTGGGGCGAGCTGCTGAAGGCGCAAAGCTGGCAAGATTTGGGCACGTTTTGGAAGCGAAGCCTTGTGAACACCCGAACCGACACCTTGCGTCAGCAGCGCGCGGTTGAGGCTGCAACGGGAGCCCCTACCCCGCTCAACCAGGACACCTATGGCATCGCCAGCCTTTACATCGGGCGCACGGGGGCACGCCTTGAAAAGTTCTATGACGGGCAGGTGCGTCCCATCATCAAGGTGATGGATAAGGCGGGCATCGAGAGCACCGACATGGACGACTATCTGGCGGCCATGCACGCGGCCGAGGCAAACGAGCAGGTTGCGCGCCTCTACGAAGTCGATAACCCGGACCATCAGTTCGTGCAGGCCGTGACCGATCCTGACGTGGTTGGCGGATCGGGCATGAGCGCGAACGAAGCAGCCGCGATAATCACGCGCGCGGAGGCAACCCCGCAAGCCGCGGTTTACCGGCAGGTGTCGCGCCGGGTGCGGCGGATGCTCGATCAGGCGCTTGACCTTCAGGTGTCGTCTGGGCTGATCGCGCAAGAGAGCGCCGACGCCATGCGATCCGTCTACAGCAACTATGTGCCCCTTCGCGGGTTTAAGGATGAGGAGGCCGACAGTGGCTACGGCATAGGCCGGGGCTTCGACATCCGCGGGCAGGAGAGCCGGGCCAGAACCGGGCGCCGGTCGCGCTCGGACAGCCCGCTTGCCTATGCGTTCACGCAGGCGGCCAGCACGATCGTGCGCAGTGAGAAAAACCGCGTCGGCAAGACGTTTCTGCGCTTCGTGACGGCGAACCCGAACCCTGCGGCGTGGGAGGTTGATCGGCGAGAGGTGACGCGCTCCATCGGCAAATCCAAGGTGATGGTGATCGACCCCGTGACTGGCGACCCGGTGATGGTGAGCCGCAAGCAGGTCAAGTTCAAGTCTACTCCGCCCAGCCGGATGGCCGACAACGTGATGATCGTGAAGATCGGCGGGAAGGAGGTGGCGATCACGATCCAAAACCCGGACATCGCCGCGGGCTTGAAAAGCATGAACCCAGAAAACGGAAGCGCTTTAGTTCGTGCATTCGTTAGCATCGTGGGGGCTTTGACAAGAACCATTTCGGCACTCAACACGACTTGGAACATTGAGTGGTTCTCCGTAAACATGCTGCGAGACCTCCAGACGGCGGGCATTCAGATCGGCGGGCTTACCCAAAAGAGCCTTGCTATTTCGATGTATAAGAATTACTTCGGCGCGTTTCTTGGGGCTGCTCAGTATTTTAGCGGCATGGGCAACAGCCGTTGGAAGCAGGTGGCAGAGGACTTTGTGGCCGATGGCGGCAAGGTGTCATACATCGACTTCAAGGACGTCGAGGCGTTCAAGGACATGGTTTCGGGCGCCACGACCGAAAAGAAGATGAAGAAGCTCTGGGATGCGGGTCCGGGCCGCATATTCGCAGCAATCGAAGTTGTCACCAGCACAGGCGAGAACGCAATCCGCATCGCGGCCTACAAAGCAGCCGTGGATGCTGGCGTGCCCCGCACGGCGGCTGCGATTATCGCCCGAAACGTGACGGTGGACTTTAACGCAAAGGGCAATGCAACCCCGGCCATCAACGCCGCATATATGTTCTTCAACGCCGCGATGCAGGGCTCTGCCGCCATGTTCACGACGCTCAAAAATAGCAACACAGCGCGTGCGTTGGCTGGGAGCTATATGTTCATGGGTCTCCTGGAGGCCATTCTGGCTTCTGGGGATGATGACGAATATAAAAAACTTGATGACTACGTTCGAGAGCGTAACATCGTCATTGCGTGGGCGCCGCTTGGGCTTGGTGAGTCAGGCGAGTTTGGGAAAATGCCGATCTCCTACGGCTACAACGTGTTCAAGGTCGCGGGCACCGAAATGGGTCGGATGGCATTGCACGGGTCAACTCCGGCCGAAAGCGCGGGGGTTATAGTTTCGGCCATATTGAACTCGTTCAATCCCCTTGGCGGGCAAGACTTGTTCGCCATGGCAATCCCAACCGTGCTGGACCCTATCTCTGAGGTGGTGCGCAATAAAAACTTCATGGACAGCACCATCAAGCCAAGCTACCCCGGCGATCTGCGCCCGATGAGCGAGCAGTATTATCCCAGCGTCTCGTCGTGGTCCAAGTCTCTCACAAAATATCTGAACGACTCGACCGGCGGCAACACGTTCCGCGGGGGGTGGATTGACATTTCGCCCGAGCAGATCGACCACCTTTTCAGCGCCTACACCGGCGGCGTGGGTCGGCTCATCACGCGATCCATCAGGACGGGTGAAGACCTTAGCGCAGGGCGGCCGCTGGATCTCGACCAGGTTCCCTTCGTGCGCAACTTTTACACGCGCACCTTCGGGGAGATGCCGACGTGGCGGGCATACGATAAGATTTCAGACGCCACATCGGCGCTGGAGTTCGAACTAAAGGGACTTTCCGGCGCCGGTCGCGCTGAGGAGGCCTTGGCCGCTCGCAATCGCGATCCAGTGCTTTTGCGGCTGATCGGCCCGTTCAACGCTTATGCGAAGATCCTCTCAAGCCTGCGAAAGCAGGAGGGCTTGGTTCGCGCGTCAAGCATGGCGGAAGACGCCAAGGAGACGGCGCTGGAGCGCCTTCGCCTCCAGCAATACGACATTCACCGGCGGGCCATCGAGCTGCACGATCGCACGAGAAAAGCCGCTGAGTGACGCGCCGGGGCTGCGTCATGGCCCCGGTCTTTCCACACATACGGGAGGCCGACATGGCCGAAACTTGGAATGGCGGCGCTGCGCCGCTGATGCCTTCGGGCGCAATGGACACTTTTCTCGGCGCCGTGCTTCGCCCCCTCTATCGGGGCAGCATCCCGGAGTGGCAATCGAAGCCGCTGCGCGCCCTCGTTGTCGAAGGGCAAAGCCGCGGCGCGTGCCTCGGGGAAATCGCCTATGTGCTCGCAACCGCGCACCACGAAACGGGGCGGTTCCGCTACATGGAGGAGATCGCCAGCGGCGCGGCATATGAGGGCCGCAAGGATCTGGGGAACACCAAGGCGGGCGATGGGAAGCGGTTCAAGGGCCGCGGGTTCGTGCAGCTCACGGGTCGCGCCAATTACCAGCGGACGGGCGACCGGCTTGGCGTGGATCTGATCGAGACGCCCGACCTGGCATGTGACCCGGAGATCGCGGCAAAGATCATCTGGGACGGGATGATTTTCGGCACCTTCACCGGCCGCCGCCTGACGGATTACATCGCGCCTGGTCACGCGGATTTCTTCGGCGCCCGAGCGATCGTCAACGGGACGGATCGGGCGGACCTGATCGCGGGATACGCCGGCGTGTTCATGTCCGCGCTCAGGTCGTCCGGGCTGTTTGCGCAGCGGCCCGACGCGAAGGAAGCGGCGACGTCGATCATCAAGTCGCCCGTCAAGGCGAGCATCACGACCGGCGCGGCCGTGTCGGCCATTGGCGTGGTCGCGACCACCCTGAAGGATTTCGTCGGCGTCGAGGGCCCGCTGGCGTGGGGCATCGGGATCGGCGTGGCGCTGGCCGCTGTCTGCGGCGCGGTGTGGTTCATCAAGGGCCAGATGGGCCGGGGGGCCGCGTGATGGCGCCCCTCGCACTCCTGAGCCTCGTCCCCGCGCGAGCGTGGCGCTGGGGCGCTGCGGCGGCGCTGTGCGGGGCGGCGTTGTTCTTCGCTCACCAACAGGGCGTCCAATCGGAGCGGGGCCGCTGTGTGGCCGCCAGAGCCGCGGAGGTGGCAGCGCAGACAGAAGCGGTGGACGCGGCGGCGGTGCTCACCGCAAAGCGCGAGGCCGATGGCATCGCGGCGCGGCGGCGCGAGTTGAATGCGCTGATGGCGCTGGACGACATTCGCACCGGGGCGCCGTGCCTGTCGGCGGATCAGGGCGATCGGATCAGGGGAATGCTGCAATGAGGATCGCCATTGTGCTGGTGGCGGTCGCGCTGTCCGCGTGCGGCCGCACCGCGCCTGTCGCTCCCGGCGTCTTGCGCGCGCTCTCGCCGGGGCTGGCCGCGCCGTGCGCCGATCCCGTGGCGGTCCCTGCGGGGGATCTTGGCGCTGATGTGGTGGGGGCGCTGTGGGCGCGGGATCGGGTGGAGCTTCGCGATTGCTCGCGCCGGCATTGGATGACGGTGGATCACTTCGCCCGCCGAGATGAGGCGATCAGGGGGGAGTGAGAAGACCGGCCCGTATCGGGGCAACGAGGCCGAGACAGTGGGGCCGGTCATAAGGTGGGGTGCGTCGCGGCTGGCGCTTCACCCGATGCGCGTGGCCGTCGCCACGCAGGGACCGCTTTGCCGCGACGCCCGCCGATCATATGGCACCGCGCACATGCGAGCAATGCTGAGCTCACCAGCGCGGGAACGTCATCTCTGCGGTCGTCAACGCCACGCGAGCGCATTCCGCTGGGTCGTCTACAAGGCCGCCTGCGATGGCGGCGAGAACCGCTTGGTGTAGGTCTTCCTCGGCCAAATGCGCGGACTCGGGGTCGCGCTGCATTTCGCGGATGGTGTCAACGGCGCGCTGGATGGTTTCGGGCGTCATGGTCGCCTCCTTCTGTCAGCGGATAATCGGGCTTTTCGACGCGCAGTGCCAGATAACTCGCATGTGTTGGTTGGCGCGCGCCGACGATATGCCCGCCGCCGCGCCAATCTCGGCAAAGGTCGCGCCAGCAACGCGCATGTTCAGCATGTGCTCAAAGTTCCGGTTGGTGCGTCCGCGTCGTTGTAGAACACGGCACGCGCGGACAAGATCCTCGATCAGCATCTCTTGCCCGTCATCGAGGGTGATGGGGAACGTCGCACCCTTCAGGCTCTCGTATGGCAGGTCGCGCTGTTGCGGCCCTCGCTTGACGCGGGGCGCGCGAGTAAGGGGCAGCGCCTCGGGCGGCGGGGGCGGTGGCGGGGCTTTGTCTGCGCCCTCGCACCAAGGCGTTGCCGCGCGGAGCATCGCCGCGAAGTGATCGGCCCCGTAGCGGACGTCATCCATCAGCGCCTCCTTGATCGCGCTGCGCCAGCCACCGCAGGCCCTTCATTTCCTCCTCCGCGACGCGGACACGCTCGCGTTCACGCTGCGCCACATGCTGGCGGAATTTATCTCTCGTGCGCTGCATCGCCGGGGACAGGTCGCGGCCTTCGGTGTCCTGGTCGGGCATTCTCTCCTCCATCACGAGATCACCGTGCGCAGGTTGTCAGACCGATCCACGGTCAGCCCGAGCGCGGCCGCGGTGGCGTTGATGTCCACGTTGCAGCAGCACCAGTTGTCGGGCGTTCGCGGCAGGTCGCCATCTGGGATGTGCGTGCGCAGACTGTCGCCGAAAGCGGCCCGCGCCATGCCCATGTCGTCAATGATGTCGTCGAGGTAGCGGATTTCTTGGCACATGCCGTTGGTCCTTTTGTGTTATCGTTGAGCGCTGATTAAGTCATCCATCAGTAGGAAAATCTGCGTCGGGGAATAAGAGGGCGAACGCGAGACTGCATGTCGGCTTGAACCGACGCGGGCAGAGACGAATAAGCCACGGCCCTCCCGTCAGGTCGTCGGAGTGTAGGAACTTTTGGCGTGTTTGCCGACATGCGCGCGGGGTCTGGCATATCTGCGAACCTTGGCACTGGCCCCAGCCAGTGTTCGCTGTCGATCATTTCAAGCAGCTTGTCCCGGCCAAAGCCCGCAGCAGAAAGATCCATGAATGCGGCGGCGACAAGCATTTTTTCCGATGCGGGGTCGCATACGACCATTAGGTTGTAAGCGCTTCGCTTGTCCTCGTTGATCCTTGTCATTTCGCATCTCTCCTATGCTACATTGCCTCATCCGCCCCGCCCAAGGCCCCTCCACCGATCCGGGAGGCAAGCCAAAGGGCGGGGCTTTTGTTATTTAGGGCTCGCCTTGACGCTCAGCGATCATGGAGTCGGCGATGAAATAAGCCTGCAACGCAATGTCCTCACCCGACGGATCAGAACCGGGCTGAAACCGCTTCATAACCATTGCGAGCGCATGGGCCGCAAACCAGTCGCGCAAGGTCATGCCGCTCGGGTGGTGCTTGGGGTCATGGTGCGGTGGGAATGCTGGCCCGCCTGTGTTGTCGTGGCTCATGGCTTCACCTGTCCTTCAACGATCATGGCGTCAGCGGGCATCGATCGCCCGTCGCGCGTCACGGTGTATTTGTCGCCGCTGTTATATGCGGCATACCATGCCATGATGGGCGCAACTGACGCGCCATCGCAGTTGATAAGCGTCATCCGAGGCGTGGCGTTGGCGTTCATAAAGATAAGCTGGATCATGTCGTTTCCTTTTAGATGCTCAGTCGGGTGGGGGGCTTTTATTCGTCGTGCATGAAGCAATAATGCAAGAGCGCACCGTAAAACGTCACAGACACGCATGCGCCGTATGCGGCCCAAGGCGCGCTCCCGTCTATGATTATGGCGACCACGATTGCAGCCC
>Ga0222649_1000111_pt1 | contig 31912 bp, 61 predicted proteins | sample AntAcemetagen337_FD_179865 | JGI IMG/M metagenome (GOLD analysis project Ga0222649, IMG submission 179865) | Saline water microbial communities from Ace Lake, Antarctica - #337 | ecosystem: Environmental > Aquatic > Non-marine Saline and Alkaline > Saline | place: Antarctica: Ace Lake... | reverse complement strand
TCTTGCCTCGATTGAGCGCCCGATTGGTATTGCCCTTGCGACCATCTATCAGCACCATATGAATTATAGAAATTTCCGGTAAAGCTAGTGCCTCGTTGCCAAATATCAAAATTACCGTTGATAATCCTATTCCTACCCGCCATGTTAGACACAGTAGGCGTGAAGCCGTTGATGGTCGTAGTAGCACCACCGGTTGCATCTAGTATGCTGTTTACGCTTAAATCAGACATTAGGTGTCTCCTGTTGTTGCGCCGCTTCCCAGCACTCTTTTAATAAGTCTTCGTAGCTGTCATAGCCACCGTCTAATGAGGCAAACCATTGTTCAAATGTCATTGCTTAATCTCCTCTTCCCAAGCTAGCGTAGGTTCGTCCCATGTGTATTGTTTGCCGTCTGCCGGATATGGCGTAGGTGCTTCCCATTGGCAAGTTCCTTCATTCAGGAGCCAGCTTGGGTATGGCGGGGGTGGGATAAAAGCATCCCGTGTTTTGTCATAAGTAAAACCAACACCTGCGTAGTTCTTGCGGAATGAATTACTGTACGAGGTTTGCACCCATAGGAACGAATCACCTACTTGTCCTGAGTTAATGAAGTCCTGCTCGGCTACGATGACCTGTGTCACCGTGCCTGTATTGTCTAGTTTTGCAAAGTGTGCCATTTGTTTTCCTTATGTCAGGTAGCGGATGATTACTATGCCCGAACCGCCTGCGCCACCTACTGACGTACCGTTAGTACTACCACCACCACCACCACCACCACCACCAGTATTAGCTGTGCCAGAAGTTGCTGCCGCCGTAGAGTTCGAGCCAGCACCACCCCCGCCTATTCCTCCCGCACCGCCAGCGTCTGTTCCCCCGTTACCACCACCGCCACCACCAGCATAAGTTACCGAAGAACCCGAATATGAACTGGCTACACCAACACCACCTACACCAGAATAATAAGGTGATGAAACCCTATCAGCGTCTGTTCCGACAGCGCCAGCACCACCACCACCGCCACCAGAATCGATTCCACCTGCACCACCCGCATAACCTTGCCCAGAGATTCCCGTTCCAGCCGTGCCTGCACTTCCGTCAGACCTTGATACACCCCCTCCAGAACCACCGTTTATACCTGCATTTGTTGCATCATAACAACCACCACCACCACCCGCAGTTGCCGTTATGGTGGAGAATACACTATTACTTCCACTTGCCCCTCTATTTAGTCCAGTTCCACCTGCACCACCACCACCAACAGTCACTGTTAATCCTGTTGCTATGACAGCAAATGATGAGGCTGTTAATAAACCACCAGCACCACCGCCACCACCTCTATATGCACCACCGCCAGCACCGCCAGCAACCACCAGATAATCAACGCTGCCAATCTTGTTTGGTGTGAATGTCCCGCTAGTGGTAAAGGTGTGGATGGTGTATGCGCCGGAAGTTGTAATCGTTCCGCCTGTTGCTGAGAACGGAAAAATGGGAGCCGACAGAAAGGTTGCGCTACCATCCGCCGCAATGCTAATAGCATCCACCTTAGCCCCTGCCAAACCACTTTGAATAGTTACCGCGCCGTCATTACCTGCTGCAAATGCCAAGCCGTTAGAAGCGTCCCCTGCTGTGATGATTGTTGGCATTATGTTGTCTCCGGCATTGCTGCCTTAATTTCGTCTGCTGTAGTTGCCGCGTTAATGGCTGTTTGCATGTCGTCATACTTGGTGCGAACAACAGCACGGGCTTCTTCGGCTGCTACGGCTTCTGATGGAATGGTTGCTTTAATGTCCAGCGGAGCAAACTCAACTGAGCGGGCAGCGCGTCGAACATCATGTGCAATGTCTTTGGCTTTTCCTATATTCACTGTAATCATTTTAATTTTTCCATGTTGAGCCACAAGAGACGTGGCATATTGCACTTCTAGTTACGCCGAACTGAGCGGCTATTACGCCCTGAGAGACCCTATTTTCAAGCATTAACCTAATCTTGACAACTTTTTCTGCATCAAGTTTAGTCGTGCGCCTGTTCCTTGCTTGTTCTGTGGCAGTTGCCCATTTGCAGTTTTCTTTGGAATAGCCAAGCGAATTGTCAATCCGCTCAATGCTCATCCCAGATGGCTGGTTTCCCATGTCCTCAAAGAATCCTGCAAAAGTTTTCCACTTGTCGCACACCGTGATGCCGCGAGAGCCGTAGTCTTTAAACGCATGGTGGTCTTGGCTACCGCATCGTCTAATCATAGAGTCCCAGACTCTGTACTCGTTTGACTTTGACATTCCGTGCTTTGTCCAAGAGCATCCGCAAGACTGAGTTTTACCACCAGCAAGGTGCGTGTGTTTTACGGCCTTTTCAGTTCCGCAAGCACAAGTGCAAGAGTACATCCGCTCACCCCGAGTAGGGTGTGGAAACGACTCACCAACAGACCACTTACCAATATTCAAACCAGTCAAACTTGGCGGACTTAGTCTTGCCATGACCAAGCATCCCTAAAAGTTCGGTCAGAGGGCACATCAGCCACATCTACCACTTTGTAGTCTTTACCGGTAGGCACTGCCTTGAGACATTGCTCTAAGGTTGCGCCGGGTGCTGGGACGATGATTGAAACACCGCCTTCGTCATTTGAGAAGATAATTCGTTTGTTGTCCATGATGGTTTCTTTTAAAAATTAACTGAAGATGGTGACAAAACCTTGAGCACTATCTTCAAGATCGTTCCCGCTATTTCTTTGAACTACACTAACTGTAGAGCTTGAGATAATACCAGTATTTATCCACCTGTTACCGTTGGCTGCTCCCGATAAGGCTACTCCTGAAGTGGAAACACTAACAGAATAATTAGCATCCACCATAGCAGTCGTAAAATTCACCGTATAGTCACCAGTACCATTATCCGTAATGCTCGACACATTCCCGCTTGCCCTAATAGCCACCGCCCCAGTGCCGTTGAAGTTGACCCAAGCCCTGCAAGCATAAATAGGTGCAGAGCCTGTGGCGTTTAATGCTCCAGTAATACGAGCTGCTGCAACATCACCCGTTAAGTCTTCACCATCAAATCCAGCTGTTGAATCAATGTCCGGCGTTGTAATACCAGTTGTGCCATTTAATGTAATCATACTAACTCCTTTGCAAAATACTTTGTTGTGCCATTAACAATACGCTGGATTGTTGGCCTAGAACAACCGTAAGCCTTTGCTAACTTTCTGGTGCTTTTATGCTGCATGTGTTCATATATGGCACAAATGTTATAAGCATGCGTTTTGGTAAATATAGCATTGGTTTTGCCTGCGTTTTTATGCATTAAGTTTAAATGATCTTCTGTAATTTTAATCAATCCGTTTACATAAGCGTGTTTTGAATTTTCTGATCTTGTTACCCATTCAAGATTGCTAACAGCATTGTTAGCCTTATTGCCGTCTTTGTGGTTTACTTGTGGTTTGTTTTCTAAATTTGGAATAAATGTTTCCGCAATCAGTCTATGGCCTAAGTGTTGACTTTGAACCCCGTCTTTTCGTAGGGAATAAGTCCTATACCCAACTTGATTGCCACCCTTAAGAATAATGGGTTGCCCTGTTTTTATTGAAACAATTTCGCCATGTTCTGTGGCGGCATAAATTCCTTCAAAATTATTTATTGGTTTCATATCAGATCACCACCCACCTAGAACCAGAACTAATAGTAACTACCACACCGTCGTCTACTGTGATGGGGCCTGTGCTCATCGCGTTTTTTCCCACGGGAATTGTATAATCCGCCGAAACTGTTTGTCCGTTCTCAATGAATACCTCATCTGCCCCGCCGCCTGTGGCTCCGCCTCCAACCGACCCCCATGCAGAGCCGTTGTATATCTCAGGCTTGGACAACGTGCTATTGAACCGCAAGTAGCCCGATGTAGGAGAACCATCTCGCTGGGCTGTGGTGCCTACAGGAAGAATCTGTGAGCCAGTAGCTGCAGTAATTGACTCTAAGTTGATCTTGGCCTGTGTCGTGGTCGTAGCGCCAGTGCCGCCTTCACTTACTTGAACTTGGTCACCAGCTAGTGAGAATGCACCTGATGCTGCTAGTGTAGTGAATGCGCCTGTAGATGGGGTTGATGCGCCTACGGTAGTGGCGTTAATGGCTGCGCTGTCAATTGTTCCGCCGTTAATGTCTGCCGTTGCGGCAACTAGGCTAGCTACAGTTAGCGCGTTGATCTGGTCTACTGCCTCAACTACGTTTGTCCCGTCGCAACGCAACACCGTGGACTTGCCATTAGGTACAGAGATTCCCGTACCCGCAGAGGTCTTAAGCGTCAGCGCAAAGCCGCCAGTCGTGGCGTTCTTAATGAAGTACAGCTTAGATGCTGTAGGGCATACCACGTTGCGTGCCGCTGTGAGCGTTCCTGTCACGTTCAGGAACATGCGTCGGGCTTCGTCTGCGGCCCCGTTGTTGCTTGTTAGCGTGTAGTTGGCGGAGTCGTCATGGGCCACAGCAGCGGTCCCCGCTACGGCTGCATCCAGTAGTGCGGTCAAGCCTACGTTTACAGTATCCCCCCATGTACCTGTTAGCTCGCCCGTTACGGGGAGGACTAATCGCAGGCTATCGGTATATGAACTAGGCATCTTTTATCCTCATGCAGCTATTTGCTGCCAGTTGGGTGCTTGCGCACTGTCTACATTCTGCCAGACTGCGCCTTGTGTATCTACCACATTTTGCCAGTTTGGCGTCTGGTTGTCATCTATTTCGCCCCATACGAGCGCAAAACCTATTTGTCCGGTGCCAAACACACCTTCTGGGAACACATTTGCTCTGGCTACAACACCGGCTACCCCTATTGCGGATACCCCTACAACGCCTGTTACGGAGACCCGAATGTTGAGCAGTATTCGTACGGAGCCAATCCGGCTAGCACCAACTACACCTGTGGGTACAACAACCCCGGTGCCCGTAACAACTACACTGCCTGTTGCGCCTGTGGCTTCAACACCAACTGCGGGGACATCCGCGCCAGCGCTAGCTACTACGTCACCAACTGCACCAGTGGCCCCAACGCCCGTAACGATTACAATCTTGGGTATGGATACAACCACGTCCCCAATCTCGCCTGTGTCCTGTACCCCTGTGGGGTAAACAAACGCTACACCTGTAACTACTACGCTGCCAATCTGGCTTGCGGCTTGGACCCCGTCAGGGAACGCAGTGGCCCCACCTGTGGCTATAACCGAACCGACTGCACCAGTAGCAAAGACGCCCGTTACCGGAACAATCTCGTTCTCAAGAACCGCTACGTCGCCAATCTGGCCTGTGCCTGTGACGCCATCTACCGAGATAATCAGTAAATCAGCGCCCCACGGCGTTTGGCCCCATGCGCCGCCACCCCAACCGGAGTATTCAACGGACGAGGTCATGGTCTACCCTTAAGCGATGCGAATCAGCGCGTTTGTTGCATCTGCGGCTGGCATCTGGACGGTGAAGTCACCTGCGGTACTTGTTTTATCAGCACCGAAATCCAATACAGCAATCGCACGGTTTGCCTTTGAGCTGTTGTAAATCAACGCGCCGCGTGCCGTAATAGTCGCTGTGCTCCACGTAGTATCCGCAAAGTCTACGAACGCTGTAGTGCCCCCCGAGCTAATAGCCGCGCCTGAGAGTGTGTTGCCCCCCGCCACGTAGCCCGTACCCACAACCTCATTGGTAGTAGCGTACGCGGTCGTAGCCGCGCTCAGCGTAGCCGCCGATGTGAACAACGCGATTTTGATTGTGTCTGTGTCCAAGTCGTGGATGCCGCCAAAAAGTTCAACTTTGAACGACGTGACCATAGATTGGGTGATAGCCATCTCTTACTCCTTAATTTACTGGTACTCGGGCTTGCCCCGAGCGGTATGCGTCGGTGCGCAGCTTGCCGTCACCCAACTGTTTCAACAACGACATTGATGCGGTAAACATCTCTACGTATAGCTTAACCATATCAGCCTCACCCTTCATGAAGCGAATAGCCTCAATCAAAGCCCCGTTAAGCAACGCGGAGTCGAACTCCTCACCAAGCCACGTCGTTCCCGCAGTCACAATAGACTCGGGGTAGTAGCCGTAGTGTAGCTCCACCTCATAAGTCGAATCGGGTGTAGGTCCTAAGATGATGGTGTTGTCGTCAAAGTAAGCGTAGTGCTTGGGCAAGCCCGTAGACGTTGGGTTGGGGTAGGCGGCGCGGATGAAGTTCACATCCTTATTCAGCAAGTATTCATAGTTGCCACTGCCGTCCACAACCGCCAAAGAGAACGTGTACAAGAAGTCTGATGGGGTGCTCAAATACTTGTTAGCCGTAGTTAAGTTACCCGTTGAGTTTTTACGCAACGCTGGTATTTGTACGGCGTTGTATATTTTCTGCTCACACTGCTGCGTGAACATGGCGAGTTGATCCTCGGTGAACGTATTCTCCGTAATATCTTGGATATTGGTTTTTAACTCGTCGTACGTCATACTAAACTCCGCTTACGCCATCGGGCCGCGAGCCATCGTGCCTTTAGTGGCTGCGCCTGTACCGCGGATTTTAACGCCCGTAGTCTTAACGCCTTTTTCTGGGTAGCCTGCAGTCTGTGGGACGGGGACTGGTTTAGGCTGTCTGTAAACAGCTTGGGTTTGCTTTTTCATCGTAATTCCTTCAAGTTATCACTACTGTGACTGTACCAACAATACCTAGCGGTGCCAAGTCATTTGGCGTCTCTACAACTGTAAACCCTCGGGCCCCACCAACTGGGTTCCACCCCCACTGAATACCACGTGAGCTGTAGTCTCCGCCGCTAAAAGCTAAGGACTTGTCAACACGCGGATTACGCGCTGCTTGCGGATCAGTAACTGGGTACATCCCCTGCAAGTTCTGTGGGTGATCTTTCTCCCAACACACACTACAAACCTGCAAGCCCGTCGGCTTCGTCCGGATGACTATTTCTTTTAAGTCCGTGCGCTTAAACCGAAACCCACACCGGTCACATTCCGCAATCGTGTGCTTACCCGAAGCAAATTTCTGTGTTGCCATAAGGGATTACCCTATCGTCATGTGGCGCGGCACAAGGGAGAACGAAGCCTTTTCTCGGTCTTCCGTAGCCGCCAACTCCCACGCCTCATCGTATTGCTGTTTTAACAACCCCAAACGCTCCATGCCGTTAGGCACCTTCAGCGCTAAGTAGTAAGCCAGTCCGGCTACCATGCAAGGCAGGAACCGAAAAGGGACGTCCATTGTGTTCACCCCGTTGCCCGCATCATCAATGCGCTTTAAACGCCAATACACGAACTGGTAAGGCTGCGCACCATCAGGAACGGGCCACAGGTTAACAGTGGGGGTAGGTGCTTGCCGGTCAATCCACACCTGAATGGGGCGTCCTTGAGACAGCTTACTAGGTATGGACGCGTAGGTAGATACGCTAATACGTGACATTGACAAATCTGATTGTGTGGCAGTTGCGCCAGCATTTGTGCGAATAACAAACTCCAACAAGTCCACCGTATCAGACGGAAGATCGTACGTACCTGTGCCAGCAACAAGGGAGATTGCCCCCTGCTCAATGGTCCACATGTTAATGCCACGATTTGCCCAATCAGCAAATAGTAAGTTCAACGAACGACGCGCTGTGCGCAAGTCGTAACCAGTACGCAGCTCGGCACCAGCTCGCTCAAACGCCTCCTCCACCAAGTCGGTGAGGTCTAGGTTAAACGCTGTGGTACCTGATGTTGCCATTATCTAGTTCTCGCTGTTTTAGCTGCTATTTTCTTAGGCTGGGCTACAAACTGTTTGCCCTTTGCCGTGCCTTCCCGCTTAGCACGGGTTGTAGCCGCGTATTCTTTGCTACTCAAGCTATCGCGAGCCTTCTTAGGTAGATACCGTTCGCCTGTCGCTTTGGGACCTTCTGTAGAGTTCTTGCCCGACTTTGTGCCCCAATCTTCCTTGCCCCACTTAGACAACTTATTGGTGCTGGACTTGGCTCCAGAGTACTCGCCACCGCGCTCTTTGTACAGCTTAGTAGCCAACTGCATGGCGCGAGCGGAGTGCTTACCCCCCATCTTTGCCTTGGCATCAGTCTTAGCGCGCTCCCATTTAGCGGGAGACTTTTTGACGGCGGTATCTGCCATTACATTTTAGCCATTGTTTTTATGGCAACGATCTCGGCATCTAATTCACGAATACGCCTGTCTCGCTCGTCCAGCTTGCGCATGAGAGACGCGTTCATATCAGCCCACTCAACCAAGTCACTGACTCGTTCTTTGTGGTCCTGCAGCATCATGTTGTACAAGCGCTCGGAGGCTTCGATATGGCGGTCGATCGGATTCACTTCTTAAAGCCTTTTAGCATCTGGGCAAAACGAGCCCGCTGCTTTGCCTTGCCAGTTAACTTGGAAGCGGCGTCCAGCTTCTTAGCGGCGGTACTATCACCCTTCTTGGCGGCGGCTTTTACAAACGCGCCTTTTTTCATGGCTACAGCTTTCATCGCATTGTTCCTTTAGTCTTGCCTTTAACGGCGCAGCCATCACCACGAACTGATCCACCTTTAGCCATTTTTGGAAATAGTTTAAACCCGCCCTTTTCTTCACGCCTTGCGCTCATCCGAGCTTTCGTGGCTTCCATGCTGTCGCTGATAGATTTCCTGCGGTCGGACGCGAGCTTATTCTTGGCGTCCTTGGCGATTGCGGTCTCCTCACGCGCGAGAGCGTCCGCTTTATCCATTGCAATTTTGGCGGAGGGCTGCTGCACCTGCCCGGGGTTTGTCTCAGGGCCGCTGGTTGGGCGTTTTACAGCATCTCTAGCTCGGGCGATGTCGCTATCCGTTACAGGTTTAAACGTCACCCCCTTTGCTGCCGCGGGTTTAACCATAGCGTCCGCTTTTTTAGGAGTGTCTTTACGAGCAGTAAGGCCGCGTTCTTTGTTTAAGAAATCGCGCAAAGACATGCCAGACTTATCCAGCTCTTCTTTGGTAACGACTGGGTTACCGTTCCTGTCGAGCTTGCGCCCTTTGGGGTTCATCGTTTTCATTCGGGCGTCGGACTCCGCCGTTTTTTTTGCAGCGAAATCGCCTAATACGTCTTTTTTATCTGTTGCCATTTTTATGCTCCTTAGCGCATTGCGCCTTTAGTTTTGCCTTTAACGGCGCAGCCGTCTATCGAACCCCCTGAAGCCATGCCTTTGTGCATACGCTTCTCATGACCTTTGACAGCCTTAGCCGCCACTTTTTTCATCATCGGCGCGTCTTTTTTCATGTCGTCGTGGGCGCTGTTCTTCATCATCTTGCCATCGGGCATACGGTGCATACCTTTGACTTTACCACCATGTTTCATACCGACAGAGCCGTCATCGGGGTCCGAGGGCATGTCTATTTGACCGGGGCGCAGTGGAGGCAGCTTTGTGCGTGAGGGTTTCTTCTTTGGCTTCTTAGGTTTTGCAGAGCCGCCATCAATGTCTTGTGGGGCCTTCATACCGTCGCGGTCTTGGAAGATGCCCCCGTCTTTGTACTTCATCATAATGTTTCCTTTTTACGGAAGAGTTTTTGAACGGTCTCGGTTTCCCAGATGCGAATAAGCGTCCACACAATGGTAAAACAGGCGGCCACGGCGGGTAAGAAATCCACAAGTGTTCCTAACACAGTAAAAACAGACGCGAAATCCACCACGGTTTTGGTTGAGTCGGATATGTTCATGTTAGCAATTCCAAGCCTTAAGGCTCTTGTTTATACGACTGTTCGGGTCTTTGGCGGTCTTGGCACTCGTCAGCTTCGACTTCATGCCCGACATTCTGGCGCAGAAGGACTTTCGCCGTGCTGCGTCCTTGTCCGTCTTTGGTTTTGGCGCTGGGGCTTTTAACCCGGGTTTTCCCGGGTTGGCCTTGTTGTAAGAGGCTCGCCCTTTGGCGTTCAGGCCGCCCTTTGGATCCTTGCCCTCTTTGCGCGTCCATGCCGCTGCTTTAGCCATGGAACACCGCAGCGGTAGCGTTGGACACTGTTGCGTGAATGTCGATGTAGCACAGCACACCTTCGCCCGGGATAATCACGGGGAACGTCGAATCGCCAGCAAGTGTTGGAATGGTCATAAGGACCGTGCCACTTGCACCACCATCACGAATAACCAGCGAGCCTGCTGATACACCGGGCATTACTAGCAGCCCTTTTAAGCGTGTACGTGCTGCGTACACTGTGCCCGTTGCGGCTACCGGGACACTTTTAACATCGGTTTGCATACCCATAATTAGCTCCTTAAAACAATAAAACCCCGTTGCCGGGGTGAGCTAAATTAACTAAGAGCCGCGCCAACAGCGGTAACCCAAGCAGCGCCTGTAGAGATAACAATACAGAACTCGTCGTCGCCTGCGCCATTATCAGAAACGATGTAGGCCGTGCCTGCGGCTACGCTAGCAAAAGCTGGCAAATTGGCAGTAGTAACGACGGGGATTTGGAAGCCGTTGTCCGAACGGACTGGGCCTGAGAATGTGGTTTGGGCCATGATATTTCCTTACATGCAAGTGTGGCGTATCTGTCTGCATGTCGTCAGCCGGGACTGTCAGATACACCGGATAACCCCGGGATAAACAAATATTACACCAAAAGAAAGGACTGTGCAACTAGAATCTCGCTATGCCAATTAAAGACCCCGATGAGCGTAGGCGAAAGCAACGCGAGTACTCCGCTCGGTACTACGCCAACAACAAAGAGCTTTCGATAGCGCGTACTACGGTGCAACATCAAAGAGAAAAAGCCCAGTGGGAGGAGTATAAGGCCTCGTTGTCTTGCGCTATCTGTGGGGCGAGCCACCCGGCTGTAATTGACTTCCATCACGTAGATCCCGCCACCAAGACAGCCAGTGTGAATGTGCTTGTGGGTAACCGGCGGTATGCTGCGGCGCGTGAGGAGATTAAGAAGTGCGCGGCCCTATGCGCCAACTGCCACCGCATACACCACTATGAAGAACATCAGGCAAAGAAAAAGGGCCCCCTTGTGGGGGGCCCTTAATCAACTAGGGAAAACCCTAATTACGCGCCGGGTGATGCGTAGATACCCAATGGGTCTGACCAGCCGAAGCTGTAACGCTCACGAGCCTTGTAACGTACGTTACCAGTATCGAAGTCGCCGTCCATAGAGGTAGCCAAAGCAGTACGCTCAAAGTGCTTCAAGCCGTTAGGAACGTCGGTACAGATAAACCAAGCGTTCGAGTCGGTCAAGAAGTGGTTCACTGTGAAACCGCCGGGGATTGCGTTGTCGCTGCGTAACGCGTTGATGTCGTTATCTGCTGTAGCCGTACGCAAATCCGTTTTCATCAAACGAGTAGCAACAAACTGCAGTGATGGTGGAATCACCAACTTTTGCGCACGAGCAGCAATCAACAAACCGCGCTCATCAGTCCAAGCCGCAATCTCGATGATTGCATTTTCCAACGAAGTTTCGTTGAGGTCGGCACCGGTAGTGGGGCTGTTGTAGTTCTGACCGCCATTGACCAAAGGATGGCCGACGCGTGAAGAACCGCTGTTAACACCAGCTAAAGAAACGCCGTCACCGCCGAGGTATGCACCGCTAAAAGCGTTGTTCAACACGGCAGCAGCCTTGACTTGCTTGGTGTAAGACATGGCACGGGCCAAAGATTTCGTGTAGCGGGCAGACAAGCTGTCGTACAAGTTGTCTTCAACAGCTTCTTCAGTGATGGAGAAGCCCAGTGCGATGGTCTCGTGGTTGTAACGAGCTGTAAAGGCTTCTTGCGCGTTGTCGTAAGCGATGGCAGAGCCTTCGTTTTTAACAGGAGCAGAGCCAAAACCGGCCAGCTTGGTCTCTTCTTCAAAAGAGCGGTCTGAAGACTCGGTTTCGTAAAACTCTTTGTGCTCTTCGCCGTAACGTTTGTACTCTAAACCAAACAATGCGTTTAGGCCCGGGAGCAACTCTTTAAGTAGTTGACTGCGTGAAATTGCCATTTTTTATTACTCCTTACAGGCCAACAGCATTTAAGTAGCTGTGTGCGCTTGGGTTGAACTTCACCAACACGTCAGTGTAAGTGTCGCCGGGGGTAGAGGCGAAACCAACAATACGGAAGGCTGCGGCAGCAGTTTGAACAGTTGCATCCAAGGCGCTAGTAGAGTTACCAGTACGAGTAGAACCCGTAGAGGTGCTCTGCACAGCAGCAAAGAATGTGTTATTGCCCAAAACAGTCTGTGCACCAGAACCATCCAACTGAGCTTGGAACACTACGTTAGAGTCAGTAACGACCTTAGCAGTGACCACACCAGTTGTACCGGCAGGGTAGTACTGAGCGTTAATTACTTGACCTTGAGCATTTACATACTCGCAGCCAACGAAAACGCCAATAGCGCCAACGCCAGAACCACCAAGGTTATTGGTAGTGATGTCTGCACCGGTAGCGGCAGAGATAGCCAAGTAGCCATCAGCGCCGATAATTACGACTTGACCGTTAAAAATGTTAGTGGCTTCGCCAGTAGGGTCGATCAGAAAAGTTTCTGTCGCACCAGCGTAAGGCATGCCATCAACGCGCTTGACGGGGATTAGCCCGTAGGGAGAAGCGGTAGTTGCCATTTAAGGACTCCTTTATTTAGAACCTGAACCAAACCCACCTTTGCTGGAACTCGACTTTCTGTCTGAGAACAACGGCATCCGGGGGTCACTGTTTCGCATGAAGTGGTTGTCCACTGATTCCATCTGGTTATGCGCCTGATTGTTGTAGTAATCGTCTCGGGCTTGTGCCATTTCGGTAGACATCTTGCAAAGCATTAGTCCACCAATTTCCACATTGCCTGAAAGATCTGCTCCAAACAGCATCAATTCCGGATGGTCGGCTGCTCTTACCGGTACCCAACCTTCACGCATCTTTTTGGATACGTTTGTAGGATCGGCCTGTCCCATGATGTGCGTAGCAATCCATCGGAAGACAAATCCCGGTTCGGGAGTAGGGTCGGGCAGCGCACTCGCTGGCTGATAAACAGCGCGAGCAGTTTTTTCGCGTGAGGTAACTTCACGAGGTGTACGGTTTTCAGCCATTTGATCTCTCCATCTTTGCCAATTCAACAGCGTATTGCTGCGGGGTTAATCCAAACTTTTTTGCCAATGCTACTTGCGTTGGGGTTAGTTGGACTTTTCTAGCTCCTGTCGAACGAGTCGCCGGAGCTACAACCGTATTTGGCCTTCTAGGGGCATCATTTGACCTCGGCCTGTCTTCGGGCTCCCCGAAAAATTCGTGGAACGTAGACTTCATGCGAGCGTTTATTCGCTCGAAATACTCATCAGAGCGGGGATCAATCCCCGAGTTCACTAGCTTCTGGTGCAGCCCTAGTGCAAAGCTGGTCATTTCTTCGTTTCCTGAAGCGCCGAACCACTGGTTTCGTGCCTGCCAGCGCAGTGTTTTTTGGTCGACTTCTTGCTTACTAGATTCGTATGGTGTAGTTTTTACCTCATCTGCATCAATTTGTAAAGGGGTAACTCTAAATTTTTCTGCATCCCGCATCTCTAGCTTAGCTTCAAGAAGTGCTTCTTGAGCGGCAATGATGGCATCTGGATCAAAAGATTCGTTTGCTTCCTTCAGCGCACGGCGTGCGCTCTCGACTCCAGAGTTGGCTACCTTCTTCATGGAATCGGCGTACTGCTCGCTCCCACTGTTCACATACTGCTTGAGTTTTTTATTCTCTTCAACCATATGCTGTGCAAGACGCTCAAGCTCTTGCTTCTCTCGCATAAGGGCTTCTTTGGCCCGACGCTCATCATGACGGGCGTGGGTAAGTTCTTTAATTCGTTTCTGAACGTTGCCAGTGTATGAATCAATTTCTTCTTCCGTGGGATCAGCAATCTCACGCTCTAAAGGCTTGCGGCCTCGATCCTTTTCAGGGGTGTCATCGACAATTTCAACTTCAAGATCATCAGATTGCGCAACGGCATCCATGTCTTTTTCGTCGATCTCGTCCGGGAACTCGAACTTATCTTCCATTTTCACTCCTTAAGCGCGGCTTAGGCCGCGAGGGTCTTGCACAACAGCCTCAACTTGATCGTCATTAATCAAGCGAAACTCTTTTCCGTAGATTTTGAAACGCGTACCGGAATACGTACGCACGAGTACAAAGTCCCCAGCCTTACACCACGGTTCCCCGGAGAATTTGGCTTTGTCTTTATACGCGTCTGGGCCCACTCGCAAAACAAACAGAGCCGTTGTGGCATGCTCTTCTTGTTTCAGAAAGGCGTCAGCTTTTACGATGTCGGAATTATCGAAAGTATCCGTAACATCGGGCACAACACACAATAACTTCCACCCTTTAGGTTCGGGCAACGACGTGGCTTTTTCCTCGTCTGTTGCTTTGTCTTTGGGGGCATCCATTTTTTGGAGGTGCTTAGGTAGGGTTAAACCCGGAGGCAGAATGATTTCACTCATCTGATTTTTCCACTTTCTCAGCAAGGTCGAGGAGATGACGCTCTGCGGTAGCCAGACCTTGGATAACACCACAGAGTTTTTGATATTCGTCGAAGCTGCGACAAACCCCACCCGCGCAGTCATCTGCGTAGTTGTTCATGTCGGTGCGTATTTTTTCGCGCAATACGCGTGCGAAGTCTTGGATCATCGTTGTTGACTACCTCGTTTTTGTGCATCTGCACGGGACTTTGCGATGTCGATGCCCATTTGGACCCCGGAACGTTCTTGATCGGATGCTAGTTTGGCCTTGGAGTTTTCCATGTCAATTGCAACTTTCATGCCCTGAAGCTCCAAATTGCCCTCGATCTGACGCTCTTTGAGTTTTAACTCGTCGGCATCGCCTGCGGCTTCGACCTGTAGTTTCTGCTGCTTGAGCTGTAACTCTTGCTGTTTGATTTGCAACTCTTGTTGCTGCATCTGCAACACAGGGTCTTGTGCTTGCTGCTGAGCCTGCTGCTGGGCAGCTTGGGCTTTATTCTGCTGCAACACCTGCTGGGCGGCTTGCGCCATCATGCCGGACAGAGCAATCTCGATCTCTGGGGGCAAGTCCTCGTCGTCCGGCGGCAAAGCCATGCCAAGCTGCTGTTCGATCTTCTGGCGGTAGCCAAAACCAACGTGCTCAGCAACGTGCGCCATCATGGCTGCCTGCAACATCTGGGCTTGCGGGTTCTGTCCGATTAACTGCATGATGATCGGATCCTGCATTGCAGACATGTGCACGGCAATGTGTGCCTGATGGTCTTGGTACTGAAACGCCTTTACTGGGGAGCCCTTAAGCACCGCTTGGTTCTCTGTAACCGGATCTTTAGGCTTCTGGTCATCTGGCAGGGGCACGAGCTTGTCTGCGTTCTTAATGCCTAGCACGTCCAACATACCGCGGTGCAACTGAGGCAAGTCGTAAATCTGCGGGGCAGACTGCGCCAATTGAATGACTGCTTGGTACTGCACAACCCGCTGAGACAGTGTGGCGGCATTGGGGTCGCTCACAGGCAGGATGTCTACGTTGTCATAGTCGCTACCTTTGGCTCGGGCTCCTTCTACACCTTCTTCTCCGTCTGGCTCGTAGTCGTATTCATTAGGCGTGTAATCGCGGATGATGCCCGCCAGCAATTGGAGTTCTTGCTTTAACGCAAAATGGACGCGGGCCTGAACAGCCGTCATCACCTTCAACTGGCGTTCCAACAATGCCAGAGTTGAGCCTACAGGGGCATTAGCTCCCATATCAGAGACCTGTAGGTCGGCAGTAGCGGCGAAGCGACGGCCTTCCTCAACCACAGAGTTCAGCAATGTGAACAGTACCTGTGATGGCTCTTTATATGGTAGGGGCAGTATGTTGTCCCGTAATGTGCCTGAGCCTACGTCTGCATCGCGGAACTCGCCCGGGGCGATTGGGGTGTCATCTCCCTTGATCCGAAGACCCCGAGACTTCAAGCCCCCCGGCAGGTTCGAGAGCGTACCGGCGTCAATCAACTGCCGCATCAGTGACGTGGCGCTGTTAGCAAATCCGCCGATCAGGTGGAACAGACCAAAGCCGTATGCGCCAAAGCCGGGGATGTATTGGTAATGCACGAAGTGCTGGCGCTTGAGCTGCAGATCATCATCTGGCCGCCAGTTACGGCGGATCGCCAACACCATGTTAGTGCCGCGCACCATTGTGACCACGTACGGCAGCATAATGCCCGTAGGCTCGCCGTCTTTGTCTAGGTCTTCGTACCCCGGGATGTCTAGGTCAACGTGGCACTCGTACAGCGTGAACCGATCATCGTTGATGTCGCTGAAGCCTGTCTCTTTATCCTTGGCCTTGTTTATCTCATCGGTCGCCTTGTCTGGCTCCCCAATGTCTTCGTCGCGGTAGAACCTGGCAACCTGCAGTTTCAGGATGTCGTTCTTGGTCTTACGCATGACGTGCGTGACGCGGTAGCAAGTCTGGATCTCTGATGTGCCGTATGGCAACAAGATGTCCTCAGCGGGGACAAACACAGACACTTGACGTCCCAAATTGGGGTCAAAGTAAACTTTCTTGAACGCAGAGCCGGTGGCGGGGAGTGACCATAACATGCGCTCGTGCTCTGGGCGGAACTCCTGCATTACGTCCGTGAGCTGGTGGTTCATGTCATTTTGGACTCGAAGACTCGCCGATTTCTTCTCTGGGGTCTCTTTTCCAATTATTTTCGTGCGCACCGGCCCCTGCGCAGGGAACGTCTCCGTGATTGTCTCGCTTTGAAAGCGTACCACGGCTTCGGTAATCATGGGGTGAAAAACACCACTTGCCCCGTTCCAAGGCTCGGTGCGCTCTTCGATCTGCAAACCCATCAGTTTCAGGCCATTAACATAGGCCTTCTCCCAATCACCGCGTGAGTTCCGGTCTCCATCAATGTCGCTGGACAACTGCGACGCAAGCTCCTCCAGCACACTATCGGGTAAGTCCTCGGCCAAGTTGGCATCAAACTCATCCCCAGTAAAGTCGTCTTTACTAATAGTAAGCTCCATGTCGCCTATGCCAATCGTCACCTCTTCAGGGTCCACGATCTCTATCTCAATACCTTCTTCGGGAGCCAGCCCTTCTAGGCCCATAGGTGTTTGGTATAGCGATTTATCAATGTTAGTAGCCATCAAATATCCTTAGTAGTAAGCGGCCCGGCGGGGCGCATGGTAGGGGTCGTCTTTCTCATCAGAGTCCAATGAGATAAATCCGCCTTGTCGGTAGCGCAGCAGTGCTTGTGTGGTCGTGTCAACGTAGTCGTCGTGTTCGCCAACAGGAAAAGATGCCATTTCTTCTATCACCTCACGCGCCCATCGCGTATCTGGTGCCCAGATTTTACCGCTGCTGAATAAATCAGCAACCGCATTTAGCCGCACCATCTTATCGTTTCCACGGCTTGGTGTAAATTCTTGGACTGCGATACCCATTGCTCGTAATTCTTGAATCAGGGGGGCACCCGCCGCCTTTTTCTCCACTACAAACGCGTCAGGCTCCCACTCCATGTAGTGTTTGTACGCTACTTGCTTCAGTTCGGGGAAGGCCATACGGTCTTTAAACGCATCAAGCAGGATAACCTGCGGAGCATTGCCCTCTTCCTCGTTATAGAACACGCCCCACGTCGTACAAGCCGAATAGTCGGCGGTGTTCTTGGTCTCAAAGGCCGTATCCCAAGACTGGATGATGTAATCGCACTTCGGGGGGTCGTCTTGAGGCCAAATCCGCCAATGTTTACGCGACACGATGGCACTATTCTCCGATGTGGGCTGCTGCATGTACTGCGCGTTCCAATACCGGGGGTCTAGCGAGGCTTTGGTGGACTTTAAGGACTCTAGTGACCATTGATCCGGCCACAACGACTTCTCGTCTTCCTCGTCCTCGTTCAGAATGGCAGGAAGCTCCACGATTTCCCAAGGCACAGACTCTGGGTTCTTTATCTGGTAGTCAATCAGACGTCCTGTTAGGTCTAGGAGCGACCAACGCGTCATGATGATGATAATGGCCCCGCCCGGCATTAAACGCTGTAGCGGGCCTGTCTGGAACCACGACCATGCGGTATCAAAAGCTAAGCGCGAGTTCGTTTTGACGTCTTGTTCCGAGTGCGGGTCATCAACAACAAACAGATCGGCACCGCGACCAGCAAGAGCGCCGCCCACACCAGCAGCATAGTACTGACCCCCAGCACTTGTAGACCACTTACCAGCCGCTTTTTGGTCATCCGCCACCATTGTGTCTGGGAAAACTTCATGGTACTCCTCAGAAGCAAGCAAATTTCGGATGCGACGACCAAAATCCTCGGACAGACCCGCAGTATGCGTGCCCATGATGATCTTCTTATTAGGGTATTTACCTAGAAAGTAGGCCGGAAACAAGTAGGAGCTGAACTCGGACTTGCCCATACGTGGCGCGATGTTAATAATCACCCGCTTTTTGCGGCCCTCGATCACGTCCGTGAAGATCTTAGCCAGTTTCTTGTGGTGTGGGCCTACTTTAAACCCCGGATACACCGCGTTGGCGAACCCTAGCACGCTGTACTTGGCTGCTGTGAGACTGGCACGCTTCTCTCGGACCTCTAAATCGTCCAGCAGCTCCATCTTTTCTTGGACGGACATGTGGGGCAGTGCACGCATAAGCGCTTCTAGCTCCAACTTAGTCAGCGTTGTCAGGTTCTGTAGGTTCATCAGGTGGGGTTAGGGGTTCTTCTAGCTCAGACTCGACATCAATCACATCCACAACACCCATAAAACGGTTGAGCTTCTCTTTAATACGTTGCTCAATCTCTTCGTCCGAGGCGTCGACCTTCTTGATTTCAATTTTTTCGGTAAATAGTCCGACCTCTGTGACCTTACCTAGTAGGCCGAGCGCTTTGAGGCGGATGTTTGCGTTGGGGTTTTGTGTCTCCTCAACAAGTTTAGCTACCGTATAGCCGCGCAGTTCTTTTGCCTGTTGTACAAATTCCCAATCGTATGCTGTGAGCATACCTGTAATGTGGCGTACTGCTTCTGGTGTTTTAATCTGCACCAGCTTTTGCTTTTGTTCTTTGTCGGGCTGGGCTGTGACCAATGACTGAAACGCTTCGCGTGCTGTGGCTGTCTCAAGCTGGTCAATTATTTCGTCGTCTGTATCAACACCGAGTTCTTGCAACCAATCTGCGGTGGCAACTTGCGCAGACAACACTTCGTCCGCACCGGCTTTATCCAGCGGTTTGAAACCTTCCGAAGTGGTGGTCTCCGGACCAAATTGCACCAAATGATCTAACATAAACGCGTAGGCCTTGTAACCTCGATAGGTGTAATGTACACTACTTTTGCACGGGTGCGCAAGCAGTCATGCTTCTCCTTGGTTGTAAAAGACCTTAGCCCGCTTAGCGCGGGCTTTTTTTCGCCTCGTGTTTTTCCAAATTTTTATAAAATTTTTAGGGGCAAGCCATTAGGAAGGTACCCGGGGGTGTTGCTGTGGTGGCGAAATTGTATAAAGTTTTACAAAATATTCTGTGCGGCTAAGGAATAGTGTTGTTGTATGTCGCCGCCATGTTGTCATAGTTTGGGGCATGGGGGTAGGGTGGGGTCACGGCTGGCTGTCTAGGGTTCTCCACAACCCGTTATGGTATAATAGAGGCACTCGTTAGGGAATAGTCCGTATCGAGTACGGGGACACGTTGTCCCCATTCAACTGGAGAATCAATCATGACTAAATCAGTCAACACCGCCGCATACGTTGCCTTAGACAAGTTCGCAGGGGCAATGGACGGTGCAAGGGTCGCACTTGTTAAAGCATTGGGTAAGGCGGGTATCACCACGCTAGAGGCCGTCAGGCCTGTGGCCATGGAGTGGGTATCGGCACGCACTAAGTGCCGCATTGTGAGCGGTGCTGGCAAGGCAAAAGGCCGCATGGTGCTCGATGCTACGCATCCCAAGTACGAGGCGGCCAAGAAGTCTTTGCAACGTGTGCTGGAAGCCTTTGCACCTAAGGCTAAGTCAGGCAAGGCAACGGCAACGGCTAACAAGTCTGACCCTATTAAGTTGCTGGTGATACGTTACCAAGCGTTAACTAAGGCAGAGCAGAAGCGGTTCCTCGCATCAATCTAATGCGGGTTTTTCTGGGCGGGGCTGGCAACGTGCTTCCCCGCCTATTTCATTTCGTGTCAATCGGGGACAACTTGTCCCCATTCTTTTATCTGGAGATTTTTATGTCTGAACAACTTCTTCTCAACGCCCTAGTCTACCTAGGACGTATGTCCGAACCGAATTGCGGGGAGATTGAACACTACTTATGCGATGAAGAAATCGAACATCTTCGCAGGGCGATGCGTCCCGCAGATAACGCGTACTTCCAAAGCGTCCTTGACGCTACCCGCTAACAGGGACTTCATGTCCCCATTCTTTTATCTGGAGAATCAACCATGACCCAAAATCAATTCAACGAAGCGTGTGCAACCCGCACCATTGACCCGCAAATCGCGCTCGAAAACGACGATATATGCGAAGCCCTACAAGCGCGTGACGTCGAAGCCGTTATCCGAATCCTCGACGAACAGTTCTAACTAAGGAGATTCCCATGAACAAATCAATCAAAACCCTGCACCTCGCCAAGCTACACGTCTTGCGCGAGGAACTAAACAACAAGGCACGCGAGGACTCACGCAGACGCCTCATAGCCGAGCGAGCCTACGCACAGGAGGCTAAGTGGGAAATCGAGAAAGCCAAATGCACCCCTGTGCGGTGGCGATGATGGGAACGGGGACAACTGTCCCCAATCTTGTAGTACTAAAGTCCTGTCCCACCTCATACCTCATTTCGGCACCTATTATCCGTCCCAGACGCCCTAGTGGACAGTCGCAAACCCGCGCCCACCATAGCGTACACTGTCCAGCGTCCAACAAGCCCATATATATAATTAACAATTTCATTAGATATATATATTCACACATTGCTGGACACTCATTTTTTTGCCTACCCAATCTTCTTGGCACCCCCACCTTGTTTTTTTGATAGACAAGTGGACACAACCGAGACAAACGGCGTGGTTAAGCCATCCGTTGGGTGTAAACTCCTGAGTGTCAGGACAGGACGAAACGTGCCCGTTTTGAAAAACAGGTGGGACAGTTTAAAACTTTACTACTAGAATTACAGAAAAAACATGTTATGGAGAACTCACCATGGACAAGCAATGCAAGACATGCGGTCAAAACAAGCCCGCTTTCAAGTTCAAACGCAGGCTAACGATAGCCGAAACACGTGCGCGAGGTGGCTTAGGTCACCACCGAATGGAGGTAGAGTCGGTCAATTGCACCGAGTGCCGCGCAAAACGCCATATTCCTGTAAGTAAAAAGAGGCACAAGGAATTGGTCAACCTACGCGCTGATGGCGCTATAAGTGAGCTTACCTACGCCATACAAACCCAACGCATTAAGCAAAATGCCAAGGATGCCGTAGCCCGAGCGCTCAACCAGTCGTGGATAAATCGGTGCGTGCTGGCTTGGGGATTCTACATAGATGCCATATCGAGCGAGATAGACAAGGCGTACCGATGCCTCAAGTACGAGAGAACGAACGGGGACAATGCGTCCCCATCACCCAAGGCAGGGTTCTACGAGGTGTACGTTGACATGTTAAGGAGAACTAGAGCACAGATGCGCGTGGACATGCGTGCCAACAGGCCGCCCAAGGACGCGGACAACCAAGACATGCGGTTCAACCCTAGCCATAGAGTGATAACCAAGGTGTGCCAAGCGGATGCACCCAACTACCCACGCTTCATTGCGCCTGCACTACGCCGCGCAGTATTAGCAAGGTGGGAATCTTTAGATATACGGGAACGGTCACGAGGTAGAAGCCGTGACCCCGAAGCAGTTTTGTGGCGTGAGCCACAGAAGAACGGGGACACGTTGTCCCCATCAACCAAAGGAGAGACGACATGAAGACATATGAAATAGAACTGCGCCGCACCAGCTACACCGTAGTGACTGTGGAAGCGGAGAACGAGGAAGCTGCCGAGACCCTTGCATGGGCCGAGTTGGAGAAGCACGAGCACAAGGACGGCTACGGCGACTGGGCCATTGAGTCAGTCGAGGAGATGACATGAAAAAATACACGGCCACGCTTGTAGTTACATACAAGCAAAACGTAGAAATAGAGACCGCCGATGACTGCACCCCTGAGCAGTTACTGGCGCAGATAGTGGACAAGTTTGACCAGTTCGGCTCGCAGGTAACAACCACCGTCAAAGACGTAGTAGAGGAGACGACATGAAAACATCAGAGTTAACCGGAGCTGCCCTCGACTGGGCGGTGGCGAAGTGTGAGGGTATTGAGTTCAGGAAGGACGACGTGCGGTTTCGGGGTGCATACGCCAGAAAGTACTCAACCGATTGGGCGCAAGCTGGGGTGATTATTGAGCGGGAGAACATCGGGCTGGTATGTCAGCAGATAGGCAGTACCCAAGAATGTGCATATAGGCACACAGAAAACGGAGAAGTGTTTTATTACTACGGCTCAACGCCACTTATCGCGGCCATGCGCTGCTACGTTGCGTCCAAGTTGGGCGACGAAGTTGAACTACCAGAGGAGACGATATGAAAACAACGCCGTACAACACAGGCAAAGTCCTGATCGGTAAGAGTTATGTGCCGCCCAAGCGGCACGAGGTAAGCACTGACATGTACGAGGTGCAGTCAGTGTTGTTAGGAGAGCCCAAGCAAGTTAGGGTAGCGGCGTGGGCGATGCGTGCCATCACAGTGATGGGCGTTGCCGTTCTTTTGTTAGATCTATTTATCTGGAGACCGTAATGAGATTCTTAATGCGTATCAATGACGAGGTGGTTGCGCTCAGCTCTGCACAACTGGATGCTCTCTACAAGGTGTTAGAGGGAACTGATGTAGTAGGTGAGGAGCACGTGGGCAAGGACATGGGTACTACGGGGTATCAACGCTCCTACATACCCTCGTTCGCTGACAAGTTCGGTACACACCAAGCGCCCAAAACGATGATGAGCGATGACGCGTACGAGGCGGCTCGTGACCTATGGTTTATGCGACAAGCAAACAAGGAGTAACGACATGACACAGGAAACACAGGACAAGACGTACCCGTTCGGCGATCTATCTGACACAGCTCGCGGCGCAGCATTAGCATGGTGGGAATCTGAAGGGCTGGACGATTGGGCCGTGGACATAATGGACTACGCCAAAGAGGAGTTCAATGACATAGGCGTATATATAGAGGAGGTTCATTGGTCAGGGTTCCATTCGCAGGGCGATGGGGCGGGGCTGACAGGGCAGATCAACTTGAGCGAGTTCGTTGACGCCTACGTGCTGAATCCCCAGTACATACACGACTGGTCTGATAAGCAGATGTCGGACATGACCATACTGGGTGAATTGGTGCGCAACGGGTTCATTGACGATAGGGTGAGGTTCGGTACGCGAGGATTCAGGAGACACCGCACCTACCTCGATGACCTGCAGGACTACATCCAGTCGGACTACATCCGACAACATACAGACGTACTAGATCAAGGCGTGTTGGCGGGGGCGAGTGTCAATGATCTTATGGCGGCTGTCGATGTCGAGGGGGCAATGGACTTACTTCACAAGAAAGCACAGGACAAGCTCCACGACATAGCGTATGGCGTATACAAACGTCTTGAGGAGGCGTTTGATTACATCACAAGCGAGGAACACTTCGTTGAGATAGCGGACATCAACGGGTGGATGTTCACCGAGAAAGGGCAAATTGCATAGAAAGGGGGATTGTCAAACCTTTGACAAACGTGTTACAGTATCTTTTACCTATTGGGGACATGTCGTCCCCGTTCTTTTAATCTTTGGAGATTTCAATCATGACTAAGTTACTTTCTTTTTCCCAGACACTCAAGTTCATCGCCGCTGTCGGCGACAAGAGAACGGTCATAGTGGAGGGCGAGAACGGCATCGGCAAGACTGCGCTGTTCCATGCGCTAAAGCGGTTGCCCAAGTTCGAGAACCATATCGCGGTCGACCCTATCGACTGCACCCAACTGTCGGACGGTAGCGTGTGGATGCCTGACCTTGATCGTGAGGCGGGTGTGTCCCGGGAATTACCTAATGAGCGCTTCGGTGTAAACAAGGGCAATCAGCTTGGCGTCAACAACGCCACGCCTGTCCTGCTCATGCTAGACGAGATTGCCAAGGCCCCGAACTACATCAAGAACGTACTGGCACCTATCGTGTACGAGCGCCGTGTTGGCAACTACCATATGCCCGAGGGTAGCGTTGTGTTCTGCGGTACCAACCTTGGCATCGAGGGTCTAGGCGACAGCATCCAAGCGCACCTACGCAACCGTCTCGTGTTCGTCAAGATGCGCAAGCCTACTGCGGACGAGTGGAAAGTGTGGGCGCTGGACAATGCGGTGCACCCTATCGTTACTGCGTTCGTTGACATGACACCCAAGGTGATGGAGTCGTTCCTTGACTACGAGCCTGACGGTCAGTACTACAAAGGCAAGCAGACAGACCTATCCAAAGAGAACGGCTACATCTTCAACCCACGTGGTAGCCAACAGGCATACGCGACACCGCGTTCTCTCGTTGCGGCCAGCGATGTTCTGTACGGGGCTGATGCTGACGGGCTTGATGACGACACGTTGGAGGCAGGTCTGTGCGGTACTGTTGGCGATGTGACTGCGCAGGCTATGTCTTCGTTCATTCGCTTTGGTCGGCAGATCACACCGATGTCTCGCGTTGTTAGTGACCCCATTACTGCACCGCTCAGCGACAACCCCACTGCACAACTAGTGCAGGTATTCAAGTTCGTTGCGGACACCACCACACGCGAGCAGGCGGAGGCTATCTCCACGTATGTCTTGCGCATGGTGCCTGAGATGCAGTCGTTGTTTACCAATAGCGTAGCGACATCACGCGCTATCGGTTTGTATGCGAGTGTGACAGCGTTCACCGGCATGATGCGCGAGCATCGTGACTTTCAATAATTGTTTGTAAGGAGATTCAATCATGGCTTTTAGTAACCTACCACTACAACGCCGCATCCACGCAGTCAACATCGACTGCATGCGGCACCCCAAGTTCGCGTTGCTGTCTGGCGTTATACCTATGGGTAAGTCAGAGGTGCGTGAGGGTGTTGATACTGCGTACACCGACGGCAAGGACAAAGTGTATGGCGCGGAGTTCATCGCTCCGCTTAACCGTAAGCAGTTGCGCTACGTTGTGTTGCACGAGAACATGCACGTAGCGCTCAAGCATTGCGTCATGCCGCTGTATCGTGAGTACGACAAGAAGTACACCCCACGGATATGCAACATCGCTATGGACTTCGTTATCAATGGGATGATCGAAGACCTTGACCCTAGCTTTGACTTTGTCGAGCGTCCTATCGAGGGCTTGTGTATTGATGACAAGTACAAGAACATGTCGTTCCCTCAAGTGTTGCGTGCGTTGTCCAAAAACCCACCGCCCGAGGACACCCAACCTCTCGATGAGCACAAGCCCTATCAGGGTGACGGCACACCGACCGATGGCAAGAGTGCGGCGGACACGTTGTCCAAGGATGTTGACGATGCCAACCGTCAGGGCCAGATTGTTGCTGACAAGTTAGCGGGTAAGGGCAAGGGGGGCAACGACATCTTACAGACAGCGGCTGATCGTAATACCAATTGGCGTGATGCGTTTCGTGTCTTCTTAGATACGCTGTGTGAGGGTGACGACCAGTCACGGTTTTGCCCGCCCAACAAACGCTTACTAGCTAGTGGGTACATCATGCCATCACACTTCAGCGAGACAGTAGGCGAGCTTGTTGTTGCGTGTGATACGTCAGGCTCTATGTCGGAGTACTACGGCGTGTTGTTCGGTGAGTTGGCGCAGTTGTGCAAGCTGGCACGTCCTGATTCTGTGCGTGTCATTTGGTGGGGTAGCGACGTAGTGGGCGAGCAATCATTCAAGCCGCACGAGTACGACAACATCACCAAGCTCATCAAGCCCAAGGATGGCGGCGGCACCAACCCGCACAAAGTACCTCTCTACATGGCTGAGCATCAGATCAAGCCCAAGGCAATCGTATGGTTGACTGACGGCTACTTCGATGCAACGCCACCAACATCTGCGCCTTCGCTATGGGGCGTGGTGGACAACGATTCGTTTGTCCCTGCACATGGCAAGTTAGTTCGTATCAATCTGTAATTTCAATCTAGGAGATCCAATCATGACTACATCAAACACAACCACACGTTACAACATCGACACGTGTTCTATGCTCACCGAGTTCAACGCATCTGTTTGGACTGCACGTAAGCTAGACAAGTCAGCCACCGAGGAGGTGGTATCAAGCAACAACGCGCAGGCTAAGGATGCGGCGCGAGTCAACAAGCATCTGTTAGCAGGACGCAATGAGTTAGAGACAATCACCAAGCTAGTGGGACGTGCGCGTACCTATGTGTATGACCACACGTTGCCTTGGTCTGACTCAGGCTTACGCCTACTGCCTACGATTAACTTCAATGAGTTCGCAAGCAAGATGAATGAGTTCGAGGAGGAGTTCAAGAAGACTGTCGAGGACTTCGTCAACATCTACCCCACGCTCATTACTGCGCAGGCCATGGCGTTGGGGGGTATGTTCAAGCGTGACGACTTCCCTACTCAGCATGATCTGTTGCACAAGTTTGCGTTTCGTATTAACTACATGCCTGTACCCACGTCGGGCGACTTCCGCATTGATGTTGGTAACTCAGCAGTTAACGAGTTGCGTGAGCGTCTCGAGCGTTTCACACATGAGCGCGTTGATGCGGCAATGGCTGACATTCGTACACGACTAGGCGAGCATCTCAAGCGTATGTCTGACCGACTTACTACTGACTTCGTTGGCGGCGAGGCCAAGCCGCGCAAGTTCCACGACACGTTGGTAGATGGTGCGTTGGAGTTATGCGAGTTGACGCGCTCGCTCAACATCGTGGGTGACGCTGAGTTGGAGCAGACACGTAGTACCCTCGCGCAGATACTTAATGGTGTTACACCTACTGACCTACGCAAGAACGAAGCGATACGCCAAGACGTTAAGAAGAACGTCGACAGCATCCTCGACAAGTTCAATTTCTAATCACTCAACGGGGACATGGTGTCCCCATCTTTAACCCCAAGGAGATTCAATATGTTCGGCAATACAAAACACAAACTTCCCTCGCTTAACACGTACGCCATGGCGCATACATACTTTACTACCCGCCCGCCTGTACGTTCTGATAGGTGGCCCCGCACAGCACGTCCGCTCCATACAACAGCGGCGACACACTATCGCATCGAGCAAGGACCAGACGCGGAGTACTACGACATCTTTCTATACTCCCTAGCAGTGGGCCGTCTGTACAAGCCCGAGGCTAACGGCAACGAGACACGTATGTATACCAATTACCCGAGCCAATCAACAGTAGATTTCTTGGATAGGGTGTTGCGGGTACACGCAAGGACTAGTACACTCGCAGCAGATGGGCGGATTGTGTATCGGTTCATCGGTAATGCCGCAATGATTGATGCGGACAACTGCTGTTTTAATGCGCGACACGTGTTCAATGCGCAGGGGAGATTTCTTCCTGCGTTGTCTTTCGGTCCGATAGCGCACAAAAAAGTATCTAACCCTGATGACAAGAAGAAGCGCAAGCTACTAAAGGAGTTTTTAGCGCCGTACATTATGTTGGCGGGGCTGCGTGTACCAGAGTACTTACAAAAGTCTTGTGTGTCAAAGCAACGAGCCGAACCTTTCACGAGTCCGGTGCATACAACTGAGGTGCACTCGCTTCGCTTTTTGATAGACGACTTACTGGCGGACGAGGTGCCCAACGAAAACTGCATCAAAACATTGTTTGAGGTAGGGCAGACATGCTACGACATGTTAGCCGCAAGGCGCGTAGATAGGTACGACAATAACAACAACGCGTGGCCTAACAGAATACTAGGGTGGTCGAAAACACATCTGACAAATATTATTGCCTCTCACCCTGATGCAAACCCTAATATAACCTCGCGTGATCTAGAGCTATCATTGACAAACGCGCTAATTAAAAGTTACGGAGCACATGAAAAGTCAGGAAAAATAGATTATCCTATGTTCCCTGAAGAAAGCGAAGTCAGTATTACAAACGTGCACATATAAGGAGAAGCACCATGACACCAATAGGCTTAGCCCTACGCGCAGCTCTCGACAGTCTTGACGACGAGGGCGATAACAAAGAAGTAACGGTCATCAAAACACCCAAGGAAATTCACATGCAACCGCAACAAGCACAACCCAAAAACATATCTAAAGAAACTTTCAATTACATCCTTGCCCATCCCGGATGTACCCCGACACAAGTGGCAGATGAATTGCAAAGGGAGGGACACTTACACAAAACAGTGACCGCCCTTATCTATCAAATGACCCGCCAATGTATGTTACGTAAAGATGTTAACAAGAAGCTATACGTATTGCTGCCTGCGTATATACCGATCAAGACAAAGCTACGCACGACCAAAGGCATACGTAGCAAGAAAGTAAATGTACAGCGTGTGGTCGATCTAGTGCCCGGCACAGATGCAGGGTTGGCGTCGTTGGCACCGCGTACGCAACAAGGTGTGCCACAAAGGTTGACGGCCAAGCATGTTCTGGACAACGTGGCGCTGACAGAAGCCAAGGCGCTATATGAAGAACTACACGCCATCTTTGGCAGGGGAACACAATGACAATTTTTATACGACAACACCCGGACGACTGTGAGATGCTTGAGTTATACACGGTCCGAAAAACCAGTGGCGGGAATCAGTTTGTGCTTTGGGGAACTACGCATCTCGACATGCTGGACAGCGTAGGCTTTGATTGGCAGACTGATGAGGTTTGCGATTACCGATTAGTTTTGGAGAAAAATAAATGAACTACATGAACTATTGGGAGCGTGAAAAGTGGATGGCCGATATTGCGACAGCTAAGCCACAAACATTTAGCAAGATGGAGGGCATGTACGACGAGCCTACAAAACCCGCCGTTAGGCCGGGCGCGGACGACCATCAACAGTACCCAAGTCTTAGGGGAAAGCTACGATTCTTCCAAGACGGGAGAGTGGAAAAGGTGAAGCGATGAAATGCCCAGAGTGCGGCACGTGGACTACTGTGCTCGAAGCTAGGACAAGAAAAGACAACACAAGACGCCGGACTATTGAGTGCGCCAACTTACACAAGTTCACAACCATAGAACGGGTAGAAGTTGCAGCACACGGCGGAGCCAGATATAAAACGGAAAGACCAAATGAAAAAGCCTGAAACACAAAACGCATTTAATACCCCGGGGCTGTTCAAGATAGACATGCTCCCGTTCAAGAAAAGCACGTCCGGCACAGTAGGCGGCAAAGTAAGGTCGGCCAACACAAACGGTAACGCGCCTCCCATGATTAACTCAACGAACGCTGAGAAGTACAAGAGAGTGAAATGAAAAAGCGCAGTAATTACAGGCCAAGAAACGTTATTGTCAACCCGATGGGATACGTCATGGAGAGTATGACCCCCGTCGCCCTGCATGATTCGTTTATGGTTGACTTGAGGTTGGTTAACCACATGGCGATGGCGGCACTTGCTCAAGGCACTGCTACAAAGGCGGACGTCAATGCCCTGATTAACGCGCTGAATGTGATGGAGTCCTTGTGGCGACTCGGGTTTGGCGAAGAGTACCGTGGGGTTGTTGACGCGGGATTGCGGGCGTTGCGTTCGGTGGGTGCTAGAGGTGTAGAGGCTAACAAGTTTGTACCAGTAGCCGCTGAGATGGACGCGCTCAACACGGCCATGGAACTGCACGACGCACAGCTTGAGGTCATCACAGTCCGAGACATGGAACGAGCCGTCAAGATTGCGCATGACGAGATTAAATATAAACGGGCGACGCCCATACAGGAGAAAACATGACACGAGAAGAGATGATGGCAGACGACACGCAGTACTGTTGCTACTGTAGTGAAGAGAAGGTGCGGTTTCAGTGCTGTGGTGAGAATCACTTTCAGACCCTTGCCGAGATGCGCCCTGATGAGCAGGACGAGTTCTTGGACAATGAGGAGTAAGACATGAATCAAGACTTTAACCTGTGGTGGCATACAACTTACACCCCAGTAAACAACCCGTATACCCCTGAGACACCAGCGTGGTGGAGTTGGGAGGCATGGCACGCGGCTACTAAAGTGGAGCGTGAGGCGTGTGCCAAGTTATTGGAAGGTGGCAGTTTCTTACATGACCAATCTCCAGCCAAACTACTGGCAGATGAGGCGGCAAAAGCAATCAGGGCAAGGAGTAACACATGAGCGGCGATCACAACATGAATCAATACAGACATAAGCCTTGGGTTGGGTTAACGGCTGATGAGATATGGAGTGTTTACAAGCAAGTGGACTCAATGCAATATGTAGAATTTGCACACGCCATTGAAGCCAAACTCAAGGAGAAGAACGCATGACCAAAGAAGAAGTTATTGCAATGGCGCGTGAGGCTGGATTCATGCTCCGGTCGGAATCAGTGGATGGTGAAAGTGATTGGTGGGAATGTTTCGATGAGGAGATTGAGAGTTTTGCCAGACTTGTCAGGAACGACTACAGCAACAAGCCTTGGGTTGGGCTGACGCAAATAGATGTTGATTCTTGGGATTTACCAGACCGCCCAACTGTTTTTGAGTTTGCACAGTTTATTGAAGCAAGACTCAAGGAGAAAAACCATGGCTGAGCTAATTGTCACAGACGCTAACGGGCGTAAGCACATCACCACGGAGCCAATGCTTCACCAGTCAAAGCGTGAATGGGTTGGACTAACATCAGAAGACTACGACTCAATGCGTCCTCGCGTGCCGTACACCGTCAATGATTTTGCGCTCGCAGATGTCGCAGCAATTGTTGAAGCCAAACTCAAGGAGAAGAACAATGGCTAAATTAATCGACTTTCCCATTGGCCTTAATGAAGGCGAGTCTCGCCTTGAACTTGACCCAGACGCGGTATTGACTGGAGCAGTGGGCAAGCTAACGGAAGTGGTCATTGTTGGCTACGAGGCTGACGGCTCATTGTATTTTGCAAGCACCCGCGCCAATGCGCCTGATGTGCTGTGGCTACTGAAACAGGCTGAGCAGAGACTCTTGGCCATCGAGCGGGAGATGAGAACATGACTACGACGATTGAGTTTAAGGCTTGGCTAGACAGCCCTCTGACAAAGGCGATGAAGCAAAACCACAAGGAGGCAGTGTTGGCAGAGCGTGAGGCGTGTGCAAAGGTGTGTGACGAAATCGTGGCCCGTTACAGACACGCAGACGATGCTCCTGAGATGGTTGCCGCCAACTGGTGCGCCGACGGCGTGCGCGCAAGAGGCAGTGTTTAAGTTACTACTGGCTTTGTTGATGCTACCAACATCAGTAATGGCCGTGCCGTACAGTAAGCAGGCAAAATGCTTGGCTGACAATCTGCACTACGAAGCACGTGGCGAAAGTCTGGCGGGTATCAGGGCGGTAGCTAACGTAGTCTTAAACCGAGTCGCAAGTAAGCGCTGGCCGAATTCTATCTGCAAAGTTGTGTATCAAAAAAAGCAGTTTAGCTGGGCCAACGATTACAGGGCTAGAAACCCAAGGCTGGTGGCATACACGCAGAAGGTGCAAAGAGTTGTGGCCAAGGCAATGGCGGGAAGGCTAAAGGACAACACGAGAAAGTCAACGCACTACCACACAATAGCTGTTTACCCGCAGTGGGCGGGCAGGTTGGAAATGACTGAAGTAATTGGGTTTCATGTTTTTTATAAATATCACAGGAGAAAGAAATGACTTGCAACGACTGCGAACGATACAAACTGAGCGCGTCCATGTGGCGTGCCGAAGCATACAAACACGCGGGTACGCCCTTACCGTGGGAGCCCGAAGAACTGCTACGCAAAGAGTATGAGCGTGGGTACGCAGACGCTATGAAGCCGCAGACCCCCGTACCCCCAAAGGAGAAGAACACATGACCAAAATAAACAAAGGGTTGATGACTAGTACCACCGACTTATGGGAAACCCCACAAGCGTTCTTTGATGAGTA
>Ga0222649_1000110_pt1 | contig 32046 bp, 55 predicted proteins | sample AntAcemetagen337_FD_179865 | JGI IMG/M metagenome (GOLD analysis project Ga0222649, IMG submission 179865) | Saline water microbial communities from Ace Lake, Antarctica - #337 | ecosystem: Environmental > Aquatic > Non-marine Saline and Alkaline > Saline | place: Antarctica: Ace Lake... | reverse complement strand
ATAGAAATATTCTGCGGCATACCTTTGTCAGAAAGTTACAAGTTAAAGATGTCAAGCGTTCAGGCAATTGTTGATATACTAAATGAGTTGTTAGATATAAACCCAGAGCACGTTGGGAGGTTTACTTTAAACGGCATAGAGTACGGTTTTATTCCTGACTTAAACGAGATGAGTCTTGGGGAATACATTGACCTTGACAGCAACGCAGGAAAGTGGGAGCAAATGCATCTTGCAATGAATGTCTTGTATAGACCAATTCTAAATAGTAAGGCAGGTAAATACAATATTGAAGAGTACAATACACAAGGATCTGAGGTGTTAAAAGATATGCCTTTGGATGCAGCAATTGGAAGCCTTTTTTTTTTCTATCGTTTAGGGACAGCGTTATCACAGGATACGATACTCTCTTCTCTAACAACGGAGGAGATGCAGGACATTCAAGAGCAGCTAATTTCGGGGCAAAGTGGGGTTGGTATCAATCAATTTACGGACTCGCTAATGGACATATTGAACAATTTGAAAATATCACTAAATTAAACGTGCATCAATGTTTGACTATGCTTTCTTTTATGAAAGAAAAAGCAGAGTTAGAAGCACAACAAATAAAAAATAAGTTTTAAATGCAAGGATTTTACCAGGTAACACAGACAATAAAAGATCAACTGTTAGCAGATGCAAATGTGAACACAGTTACAACAGGAGATATAGCAAGAATAGATTTGTCAACGGAAACAATCTTTCCTTTATCACACCTAATTGTAAATAATGTAAGTAACGAAGATACTGTTCTTAGGTTCTCAATGTCTGTGTTATCAATGGATATTGTTGATATGTCAAAGGAAGAAACAGTAGATTTATTTATAGGAAACAACAACGAGCAAGATATTTTAAACACACAGTTAGCTGTACTTAATAAGTTAGTTCAAGTGCTAAGGGGCGGGGATCTTTATACAAGCAAATACCAATTAGACGGTACACCAAATCTTGAGCCTTTTTATGATCGGTTTGATAACGAGGTTGCAGGATGGGCGTTAACTTTTGATGTGCTTGTTGCAAATGATATTTCAATATGTTAAAAAACGTACAAGAGGAACTAAACAGATTCGCAAAATATGTAGTTAGTAAGTCTAAAGAAAACCTAATAAGACAAAAAAAAGCAAGTGGAGATTTATACAAAAGTATAGACAGTAAAATAAATGTTTCAAAGAATAGTTTTCAATTAGATTTTACAATGGAAGACTATGGAATATTTCAAGACGCAGGTGTTAAAGGTAGAGATCCTTCTAAAGTTTCTCCTAATGCAAAAATCAAAGGACAGCAAGCACCAAATAGCAAGTATAGATTTGGGAGTGGTAAAGTCGGTAGGTACAAAGACTTTGTTTTAAGTATTGAGAAATGGGCAAAGAAAAGAAACGTAAGATTAAGGGAGTATAAAATAGTTGATGGTAAAAAAGTTTCAACAGGAAGATTTGCAAAAGGAAGTTATAAAACAATATCACATATTATAGCAGGAAACATTTATAATAGAGGTATAAAACCAAGTTTGTTCTTTACAGAGCCATTTAGAAAAGCGTTTGATAATCTAGATAAAGATATAGTTAAGGCATATGCATTGGATGTAGAGTCATTAATAAACACAACAGTAAAAGATAATTTTAAAACAAAATAATGTCAGCTCAAGATACAACAGTAAACACAAGGAGTCCTTTTTACGTGCGAATTAATGCAGAATCAACTTCTTACGCAATTTTAGAAATATCAGTCTGGACTGGCCCAAGGTCTCCATTTTCAACTGATATAAAGTACAGTTTAAGAAAGCCAAAACAAGGCTCAACTGATATGATTATTTTTGAGATTTCTGAACTTTTAAGAGATTACATAGATGTTACATTTAAAGGAGACTATTTAAGTCAGGCTATTTGGTTCAGGGCAAGAGCAAAGGCATATGATTCTTCAAACAATTTACTGTCTACTGTTTCAGTTGTTGAATTAGCTTTGGATTCTTATTCTTATTTTCAAGAGCCTAACTTTGATATTGAAGAGACAAATATAATGATTAGCAATAGAGAGATATTTGTTTTAGCAGATAACGCATTTAAGATACCTATTTACGCAGTTGATGCAAGCGAAATTTATTTCTTTAAAAACAATGAGGTCGTAGCAAGTAGATCTATATCTCTTTCAGACAACACAACCTCAGTAATAAAATATGTTTCTTCAAACCCAACAAATGCAGCGTTTATAAATCAAAGAGATACATATGCAGAAAGAGTTGTTAACGATGGAGGCGCATTATCAAAAGGTATTTTCGAAAATAGTAATTGTTTAAAATCCTTTTTAGACTCAGTTGAGATAGGGGAGGTTGACAAGATTCAAATAAACGTACAAGGAAAAGACCCTGTCTTTATAAAGATTACAACTATTGAGGAGTGTAAACAAGACCCTAAGAAAATAACCTTTGTAAATAAGTTTGGGGTGTTACAAGATGTTTATTTCTTTAAGAAATCAGTTGAAAAAATTTCTGTAAAAAGAGAAAATTACAAGTCAAGTATTTTAGGTAATATTTTAAGTCCAGTAGATTATGACACTACAAAACACGCAAACAGGGATTATAATATAGTTGGAAACGAATCAATGACACTTAGTAGCGGGTACTTGAGCGAGGAGTATAATGAAGTTTTTAAGCAAATGATGCTATCGGAAAAATGTTGGATAACAACTGTTAAAAATGGAATTGCAGAAATACTACCTATAAATGTTAAAACAGGGGACGTAACTTACAAGACCTCTTTAAATAATAAGTTAGTTGATTACACTTTTGAGTTTGATTATTCTTTTAACGTTATAAATAACATTAGGTAAATGCAGAAAATTCAATTATACATCCAAGATCAAAGAGTTGAACTTTTTTCAGATGAAGGTGTTGTTGTAACGGACACTATAAAAAATGCAAAAGAACCTGCTAAACTGTTTACAGAGTTCTCTAAAACATTTTCATTGCCTGCCTCAAAAACAAACAACAAGATATTTAAACACTTCTACAATGGTGCTATTGTAAATGGATTTGATGCAAGAGTAAGAACAGCAGCAAGAATAGAATTAAATAGTTTACCTTATAAATACGGTTTTATAAAATTAGAGGGCGTTGATCTTTTAGAGGGCGTTGCTCACACTTATAAAATTACATTTTTTGGGAACACAGTATCTTTAAAAAACACTTTAGGAGATGACTCATTGTCGGATCTTGATTGGTTAAATAATTTTAATACAAATCAAGCGGGTAATAATATCATTTACAACCCTTCTTTTATAGAATCTTATTTAACAATACAATTAAATAAAACAGTCAATGGAATTAATTATTTAAAACCTATTCAAGTTCCTTTAATTACACATACGCAAAGGTTGTTTTATAATAGTGCAGAAGATATAGACGATAACGGTAACTTACACTACACAGCAGGAGGAGACAAGGGTGTTAGATGGGACAACTTAAAGTATGCGATCAGATTGCCTTTAATCATAAAAGCAATAGAAGAAAAATACAGCATTACTTTTAGTACAGACTTTTTTAATGAATCAAATACAGCTTGGTCAGATTTGTTTTTGTGGCTTCATAGAGTTAAAGGAGTTCCTACAAATGGTGGTCAAATAAGTTCCTCTACTTCTCCCGTTATTGGATGGGCGGATGAAAGCGATGAGGCAGTTAGCGGGGCATCTATCAGCTCAAACACTTTATTTATAGAGGACAGTTTAAACAAAAATGCTACAATAGTTTTTACACCAGAAGGAGCAGATGCAGGGGTGTTGTATGATTTTACAATATTTAAAAACGGAACAGGAATAATAACAAGCGGAGATGTTTCTGGAACACAAACAGCAACAGTTCCAACAAGCGGAAACTTTTTTGATTCGTACAGGGTAGAGATGACTTCTTCGGCTGAGGTTGTATTTACTTCTGTTATATGGTCTGTTCAATATAGCACAGGTTCTAAAAATTTTACAAACACTAATTTTACAAAAAAGGATGAATTTGCTTTAGTTATTAGACAGCAGATACCAAAGATGAAGGTTATTGATTTTTTAACCGCTGTATTTAAAGCGTTTAATTTAGTTGCATATGTTGAAAATTCTATTATTGTCGTAAAAACTTTAGATGCTTTTTACGCTTCTGGAACCTCTTTTGATATAGGTAAATTTTTAGACGTATCAAAAAGTCAATCAAATGTTGCCTTGCCTTACAGCGAAGTTAAATACACGTACAACGGACTCGGGACAATACTAGCACTTGCACACGAACAAATAGAGAATCAAGTTTGGGGAGAATTAGAATACACAGGCGATAGTCCTCTTAATTTTTCAGGGGGAACTTACAACTACTCAATACAGTTTGAGCATATGAAGTTTGAAAGACTAAGAAATGTTAACTCTCCAACACCTCCGACAGATATACAATGGGGTTTTTGTGTTGATGACAATCAAGATCCCTATATTGGAGAACCTTTAATTTTTTATATGGCAAGGAAAACAGCTGATATATCTTTTGTTGATAACATAAATGCAGCAGGAACATTTGTAAATCACAAGAAAATAACAAACTATTTTGCACCCTGCAATTCAAATATGAATATAGAATTAAAAGCAAATCAACCCTCAATTGATTTTAGCACAGGGCCTGACGAGTGGGAAGGGGTAGACAACGATAACTCTTTATTTGAAGTTTATCACAAAAATTTTATGTCATCAATTTTTAATAAATCAAACAGGATTACAAAAGTAACAGCGTACTTGCCTCTTAGGATTTTATTGACATATAAATTAAATGATATATTCGAGATTTCTGGAAATAGTTATAAAATAAATTCAATAACAACAAATTTAGAAAATGGTAAATCTGAATTAGAACTATTAAATGACTTATGATAAAATTAATTTTAGAGTTACTGCAAAATACAAATTGCAAAGATGAGGTTGTACAATTAGCAAGCGGAAAGAATAAGTTTCCAGACAGTTTCAAAGAATTATATAAAAGACAAAAACAAGAAGCACAATGGAAAAAATAATTGTAGAGTTAGAGGCGAAAACGGACAAGGCCCTAAAAGGTATTGATAACATTTCAAAAAGTGTTGAGGATTTAGGTAAAGAAGTTGTTAAGTCAAACAAAAACACGACAAAATCTTTAAGCGGAGTTGAGCAAGCGTCAAAGGGTGTTGCTTTGGGTGTAAAAGCTGTTGGTTCTAGTTTAAAAGCAATTGGAATAGGGTTGGTAATTGCAGCACTAAGCACCCTAAAAGACTTGTTTCAGCAAAACCAAAATGCTGTTGATTTCTTTAGTGTTGCCTTTGAGACTGCTGCTATTGTTGTTGGTAAAGTTGTTACAGCATTTACAAACGTATATGATTCTGTTATACAAAGTGCTGAGGGTTTTAACGCACTTGGTAAAGTTATAAGCGGAATTAATACACTTGTACTAGGAGCTTTTAGATTAACTTTCTTAAATATAAAGTTGGCTATTCAAACAGCACAACTTGCTTGGGAAGAGTCTTTTTTTGGAGACAAAGATCCTGAGACAATAAAGGACTTAAATTTATCTTTAATTGAAACATCATATTTAATAAGAAAAGTTGCTTCTGATTCTTTTGACGCAGGTAAAGATATTGTAAATAATTTTGGAGAAGCTGTTACAGAGACAGCAAGTATTGTTGGAAAGGTTGTTGATGAGGTTAGCAAAATAAGTATTGCAAATGCAATTGAAACAGCAAGAGCAAATACAGAGTTAACAAAGTCAGCAGAAATTGCAGCAGCAACGCAAGGATTAATATTTGAAAAGTTTGACAGACAAGCGGAGAAATTACGACAAGTAAGAGACGAAGAAAGAAATAGTATAGTTGACAGAAAGAAAGCAAATGATGAGCTTTTGGTGACTATTGACAACGCAGAAAAAGCCTTATTATCACAAGCACAAATACAACTGCAAATTGCAAATGCAAATCTTAAAAAAGATGCTGAAAATATAGAGTTTAAAGTTGCTCAAATAGATGCCTTAAGAGAGTTAGCAGGAGTTGAAGCACAGATTGAAGGATTGAGATCAGAGCAAAAGGCAAACGATTTAGCTTTAGACAAAGAATCAATAGAATTAACAAACTCAAAAATAGAAAGTGAATCTGTTTTAAGTATAGAAAGACAGCGCTTTAATGCGGAGTTAATAAGAAACGAACTTGAAAGACTAGAGGCACTAAAAGAAATTGACCAACTAGAAAAGGATCAAGAAACTTTAAGACTAGAGCAGATTGTGTTAAACGCAAATTTAGGAACTCAAGCAAAAATAGATGCACAGATAGCACTTGACGAATTCCAAGAGCAGTCAAGACAATTAAGTTTAAGTAGAGAGGTTGAAATCGACAAAGCAAAAATAAAGTCAAAAGAAAATGTCTTAAACGCACTTATTGGATTATCAGGTGCGGAAAGTGCTCTTGGAAAAGCGGGTATAATAGCAAAACAAGTATTACTAACAAAAGAGTTATTAATTGACCTTGGATTTATAAAAAGCAAAGCAACAAAAACAATTGTTAGTGCAAACTTAGATGCTGCCTCAAGTGGTGCAAGTGTAGCGACAGGATTCTCAAAAACTTTAGCTCTTGGTTTCCCTGCTGCAATTCCTGCTCTTATTGGTTATGCAGGTGCTGCTGTTGGCATTATATCTTCTGTTAAGTCTGCTGTTGGTGGTGCAAAAAGCGTAGCCTCTTCGATTGGTGGTTCTGGTGGTGCGGGGGGTAGTAATATATCTTCTCCAATTGCCCCAAGTATTTCGACCGCTACAAGTACGCCCCCATCTTTTAACGTTGTTGGGTCAAGCGATACAAACCAACTTGCAAGTGCTATTGGTGGTCAATCCCAGAAGCCTATAAAAGCGTTTGTTGTAAGTAGTGATGTGTCAACTTCTCAAGAACTAGATAGAAATATTATTACAGAAGCAGGGATTGGTTAAAATACAAAATATAAAATAAAAAGCATTATACAATTATGAAGATAATCGAATTAATTTTAGACGAGGATGAAGCGATAGGAGTTGAGGCAATTTCTGTCGTTGAAAATCCTGCAATTGAGTCCGACTTTATAGCACTTAAAAACCAAGACATACAACTTGCTGAAATTAGCAAAGAGAAGCGTTTATTGATGGGTGCCTTGCTAATACCAAAGAAGCCAATTTACAGAAGAGATGGAGATGACGAGTATTATGTTTTCTTTTCTTCTGATACTGTTTTAAAGGCATCACAAATGTATTTGCAAAATGGTAATCAATCTAATTCAACATTAGAGCACGACGGCAAATTAAAAGGCTTAACGCTTGTAGAATCTTGGATAGTTGAAGATAAAGAAAAAGACAAAACAGCTCTTTACGGTTTAGATGTTCCCGTTGGTACTTGGATGGGTTCTGTTAAAGTTGACAATGATGAGGTATGGAATAACTATGTAAAGACGGGCAAGGTAAAAGGATTTAGTATTGAGGGTTATTTTGCAGATAAGTTAGAGAGACCAAACGAAAAACAAAAAGAAAGTTTGCGAGAATACCCACACTTTATGTATGACCCAAAAACAGGAAGGGAGGTAAAAGTTTTAACCGAAAAGCAGCACAACGATTTAAAAAAGAAAGGCTTTGTGCATAGAAACCAAGAAAGTTATGACGAAGAAATGTCAATACTAAACGAACTTAAAAAACTATTATCAGAATGAGTAGAGCCGTATACTGTTATTGCAAAAACACCTATTCAATAGAATGCAAGGATAGCCAAATGAAGGGTTGTAAGGCACCCGATTATTGGAAGCAAGGAATTGGAAGTATCCATAAAACAGAAGAAGAATAAAGACCAAAATGCAAAATTAACTTTAAATTTTATTATATGATTATGAATACAAAAGAGACATTAAACAAAGTTAGAACCTTGCTTGGAATACAGGTGAAGTTTGAGCAGATGAAACTCGAAAACGGTGCTATTTTAGAAGCGGAAGTATTTGAAGCAGGAGCAGAGATTTTTGTCGTAGCAGACGAAGAAAGAGTTGCAGTTCCTGTTGGAGAATATGAAACAGAAGATAGTATGGTTATCGTTGTTGCAGAAGAAGGAATTATTGCTGAGGTAAAAGCAGTTGAAAGCGAAGAGGCACCCGCAGAGGTTGTTGAAGAAGTTGTTGAAGAGGAATTAGCGACAGAAGTAGCAACACCAAAGAAGGTTGTTAAATCAATAAGCGAAGAAACTTTTTTCTCAGAAATAAAAAGATTAGAAGACATTATTAACTCTTTAAAAGAGCCAAAAGTAGAACTTTCAAAAGAAGTTCAAAAGGTTGAGTTATCTGTAGAATCAGAAGTTGAGGGTATTACACACACGCCAGAAGCTGCATCCGCAAAGAAAGAATTACACCTATACGCACAAAAAGGAAAAAACACAATTTTAAACAAGATTTACTCACAAATAAATAAATAAAAAATGGCTACTACAACAAGTATTACAACAAGTTATACAGGAGAGTTTGCAGGAAAATATGTTTCCGCAGCTTTATTGTCTGGAAACACTTTAGCAAATGGATTAATTGAAATCAAACCAAACGTTAAATTTAAAGAAGTTTTAAAAAGATTAGAGTTAAACGGAATTACAGCGAATTCAACTTGTGATTTTACAGACACTTCAACAGTTACATTAACAGAAAGAATTTTAGAGCCAAAGAGTTTACAAGTAAACCTAGAGCTTTGTTTGACTCCTTTCCGTTCTGACTGGGAGGCTGTATCAATGGGATTTTCAGCGTTTGACAATTTACCAAAGAATTTTTCTGATTACTTTATTGCACACGTATCTGCAAAGGTAGCAGAGAAAACAGAACAAGATATTTGGACTGGTGTTGCGGGTGCAGGAACGTTTGCGGGATTTATTACATTACTTGCTGCGGATGCTGCTTTGCCTGCTGCTCAAGAGATTGCCGCTGTTGCGGGAGGTGTTACTGCTGCAAACGTAATTGACGAATTAGGAAAGGTTGTTGACCAGATTCCTTCATCTTTATACGGTAAAGAAGATTTATACATTTATGCATCACAAAACATCTTTAGAGCATACAAACGTGCTCTTGGTGGATTTGCTGCAAATGGTGTTGGATCAAATGGTGTTAACGCACAAGGAAATAACCAAGATATTGACATCCAATTCTTTGATGGTGTTAAGATTGTTGCTTGTAATGGAATGACAGATAACAAAATGGTAGCGGCTGAGAAGTCTAACCTATACTTTGGAACAGGATTGATTGCAGATCATAACGAAGTTAAGGTTATCGATATGTCAGATATTGACGGATCACAGAATGTAAGATTTATAATGAGATATACGGCGGGTGTTCAGTATTCGGCTGTTGAGGATATTGTACTTTATAATTAATTAATAATTTTAAATTAGGGTAGGTGGTTGATCTACTTACCCTTTTTTTATAACTAAAAAATATACACAAATGGCTTGTTTATTAACATCGGGAAGAGCACTACCTTGTAAAAATAGTGTTGGAGGCTTAAAGGCGGTTTACTTTGCTGACTTTGGAACTTTAGGAGAGGTTACGGTTGCTTCGGGAGAAATAACAGCAGTTGCGGGAACACCTGACTTTTTTAAATTTGATATTAAAGGTAATTCTTCTTTAGAAACTACCATTAACAGCTCAAGAGAAAACGGAACAACTTTCTACACGCAAACTTTAAATTTAACTTTAACAGTTTTGGATAAGGCTTCACAAGAAGAGGTTAAACTATTAGCATCTTCAAGACCTCACGTAGCAGTTGAAGACTATAACGGTAACTTCTTTTTACTTGGATTAGAAAATGGTGCAGAGGTAACAGGTGGCACAATTGTCTCTGGCGCTGCAATGGGAGATTTGTCTGGATTTACATTGACTTTAGAGGCTCAAGAGAAGAACCCTGCTAACTTTACAGTTTCAACTATAATTACTGCAAATCAATCTGCATCTCAAATAGATCCAAACGCATAATTTTTTTATTAATTGGTTTTAAAAGGGTGTTATTAATTTAGCACCCTTTTTTATTTATCTTAATTTTTAAAGATATGTTTTCTTCTTTTAATTTATCAACATATTCTATAATTAAACTACCCAAACTTTCAGGATAATTATTTTTCATAAAATTATACATATAATCTCCATCCATATTATTTGTTTTTTACAAATATACATTAAATATATTTAATACATTAATAAAATTAAAATACCGTTAAAATTATATTATATAAAGGATGAAGCACTTAATACCAACAGCACTTGCACAAACTATAAAGATCATACCAAGAGTGTATGCATTGTCTGTTACGTTAAAGTTAAGAGATGACAGTACAAATACAACTGTAACGATTCTACCAACCGCAGCAAAAGTTGGAAACTACATAGAATTAACAAACGTTTACGATTTAAAAGAAGGGCGTTTTTACGATTTAAAAATATACAACGGACAAGGTGCGGTAACAGAATCAGATATTATCTACAGAGATAAGATTTTCTGCACAGTACAATCAACAAACCAGCTAAACAACGAGCATTACACAGTAAATAAAGATGCTTACAAGTCAAAGAGTGGTAATAACGATTTTATTATAATATAATGAATAAGAAAATAAACCAACACAAGAAGCCAATACAAGAAAAATCACAGAACAAATCCACAGTTAGTTTTGTAAATTTAAGCACGTACACTTCTCCTGAAATTGTAGAGTCAAAGAACAAGGATTATGTTGAATTTGGAGCAGATAACAATTACTTTAAGTTCTTAATTGATAGATACAACGGAAGCCCAACAAATAACGCTGTTATTAATGCCTTATCTCAAATGATTTATGGCAGAGGTTTAGATGCAACAGACAGTTCAAGAAAACCAGAGTCTTACGCAAGAATGATCTCTTTATTCAAAAAAGATGTTGTTAGACGTTTAGCATACGATTTAAAATTAACAGGACAATGTGCGATACAAATAATATACGCAGCAGATAAAAAGACTATTCAAAAGGTAGATCACTTACCAATTGAAACCTTAAGGGCAGAAAAGTGCGATAAAGATGACAAAGAGGTACAAGCATACTACTACCATCCAGATTGGGCAAATATAAAGCCAAGTGAAGAAGCAAAAAGAATACTATCTTTTGGATTAAAAGAAACACCTGCACCAATTGAGATATTATACGTAAAACCCTATAAACCAGGTATGTACTACTATTCCACACCTGATTATCAAGGTGGTTTGCAATATTGCGAACTTGAGGAAGAAATAAGCAACTACCATTTAAACAACATAATGAATGGCTTAGCACCAAGTATGCTAATAAACTTTAATAATGGCGTTCCAAATGAGCAGGACCAAAAGTTAATGGAAAGCAAAATACATTCTAAATATGGTGGTTCTTCTAATTCAGGTAAATTTATATTAGCATTTAACGACAATAAAGAGTCTGCTGCGGATATTACACCAGTTCAGTTATCAGATGCACATAACCAATACCAGTTTCTTTCTGACGAATCACAGAAAAAAATTATGGTTGCTCACAGAGTTGTATCTCCAAGGCTTTTAGGCGTTAATGACGCGGGAGGATTTGGAAACAATGCAGACGAGTTAAAGACAGCATCTATATTAATGCATAATACTGTTGTTATACCTTTTCAGGAACTTTTAATTGATGCTTTTGACAAAATACTAGCTTATAATGGTATTGCTTTAAACCTATACTTTAAGACCTTGCAGCCTTTACAATTTTTAGATTTAGACAACGTAAAAGATGAAGAAACAAGAGAAGAAGAGACAGGTGTAAAACTAAGCAAAGAAAACGAGGATTTCAATGACGAAGAGATGTTAGACTCTCTTGGTGGCGATGTTGTTGGGGATGAATGGGAACTTGTTGAAGAAAGGGAATATGACGAAAACGGAGAAAAGATTGAGGCTTGGGCAAGTAGATTAATAGAAGAAGAAAAAACAATGATGCAGAAACTTGCTGATTTAATAAAGTCAAAGCCAAACGGATTTTCCTACTTAGATAAGTCTTTTTACAAAGTTAGATATAAGTACGCTCAAAAATATTCAAGCACAAACTCAAGAAAGTTCTGCAAAAATATGATGGGAAGAACAGAGAAAGGGGTTGTATATCGTTTGGAAGATATTGACAAAGCGTCAAGAGAAGGAGTAAATAAGTCTTTTGGTCACAAAGGCGAATCTTATGATTTGTTTAAATACAAAGGAGGTAAACAATGTGGGCATTTTTGGAATGAGCAACTATACAGATTGAAAGACAAGACTAAAAAGGGATCTGAATTAATCTCACAATACGATGAGACGGGCTCAATTCCTTCAAGTTACAAACCAAGTCCAACAGGTAACAAAGATGCTAAAAAAGCACCAAAGGATATGCCAAACGGAGGCGCATACCCATCAAACAAATAAGATATGGCAACAGCACTATTCATAAGTAGAACGGATTTAGTAAAAAACACCATTATTGATGGCAACGTTGATACTGATAAATTTATCCAGTTTATTAAAATCGCTCAAGAGATACACATAACAAATTACTTAGGCTCTAAACTATACGACAAGATTTCTGCTGATATTATAGCAGATACTTTGGCTGGTAATTATTTAACACTTGTAACGGATTACATACAACCTATGCTGATACATTTTGCAATGGTTGAATATTTGCCTTTTGCAGCGTACCAAGTTAAAAATGGTGGTATTTCGAAGCATAGTTCTGAAAATTCTGAGTCAGTTAGTAAAACGGAAGTTGATTTTTTAGTTGAAAAACAAAGAGTATTTTCTGAGTACTACACAAGGCGATTTGTTGATTATATCTGTTTTAAAAGTGATTTGTTTCCTGAGTATAATGCAAACCAAGATTCTGATATTTATCCAGAAAAAGATACAAACCCTTCAAACTGGGTATTATAATGAGAGATACGTATAAACCAAAAGAGGCAAATGTTAATCTATTACAAACTTATTTAACAAAGGTAAAAGACAAAAAATAAATGGCAAATTTAATAAATTGGGGAAAGTCTTACATAAGTAGCTATTTTGGTATTGGTGTAACCTCGAATACAATTAGTTGGGGTAAAATATACAGAGATTTAGTAAATATTGCTGTTAGTTTATTGGCTGCTTTAAAAGACAAAAGTACGTATTATGAAAATGAGGAAGGGACTTTAGTGATATTAAATGAAATAAACCAGTGCCAACTTTTAGAAAAGGCAAGTATTTTAATTACACCTACCGCTTATAGTCAAAATGTTTTAGCATCTGCAAAGCCAGAAGACGGAACAGCAGATCTAACATTTGTAAGAGGCAGTTTAGCAACACGAACAAACGCAAGTAATAACGTTGTCGCATCACAAGGAAATAATGTACCAAGAATAGACTACACAGGAGGAGATGGTCATATATTGTTAGAAGGTCAAGCAACACAACTTTACGAAAATACAGAAACTTTAAGCACACAGAACAACACAACAACAGCACAGGATTATAGTGTTTCTTTTTACGGAATGGGAACAGTTGCCTTAAGCGGTGCTTTTTCTGGTTCACTTGTTGGAACAGGAGCAAACGAAAGAGTAAGTTTAAAGTTTACTTCTACCGCTGCAACACTTACAAGTACAGTATCGGGAACAGTAACAAAAGGACAGTTGGAGGTGGGGAATGTTAGTTCTTATATCCCTAACACATCAGGCAACGCAACAAGGTTAAAAGAAACTTTAAGCAAAGGCGGATTATCTTCTTTAATTAATAGCGAGGAGGGGGTTTTGTATGCTGAAATTGCTGCACTATCTGACAATCTAACAAATAGAAGAATAAGTCTAAACGATGGCAGTGATGATAATAGGATTAATTTTATGTACACCTTTGATTCTAATTTAATTACTTGCAATTATAAGGTTAATGGAGTAACAGTAGTGACTCTATCGGGTACTATTAATGTTCTTTTATTTAATAAAATAGCATTTCAATGGTCAATAGGTGGTTTTTCTTTAACAGTTAACGGGATTGTGGTAGATACAAATACAAATACCACGATGATGCCTGCTGAAACTCTTAATACTTTAGCGTTTGTAGATGGAAACGGTCTAAATCAAATGATAGCAAAAACAAAATGTTTGGCAGTTTACTATAATTTATTAACAAATTCAGAACTACAATGTTTAACAACTCAATATTAAAACAATGACAACAACACCAAGCATAGCACTTATACCAAGCGGATTTAACACTAGTAAAGTTTACAGCGTGTTGCCAGAGAATGGAAATGCTGATTTTGACTTTGCAAGAGGATCAACTGCAATAAGATTTAGTGAAGACAAAATACTAGAAGAGAGTGGGATCAATGTACCTAGATTAGATTGGTATAATTCAACTTGTCCGAACCTTTTAATTGAAAGTCAATCAAAAAACATTGTAATATATTCAGAGGATTTTACAGTAAGTAATTGGAGTAAAACAAATATAAGTGTTTCTTTAAATGAAACTATTTCGCCAAACGGTATTAAAAACGCGGATAAAATAAAAAGAACATCCTTAAGTAGTTCATTTATAAGAGATGACTTTAATAAGTCAAGTTCTTCAATTATTGATGCGTCATTAAGTTTTTTTATTAAAAAAGGAGAGGGTGACTATGGTGCTATAAGAATACAAGGATCATATCCAGCTAGGGTTGATCTAGTTTATAAATACTCTACAAATGAAATAGTGTCAATAACTTCAAATTCTTTTATAATAAAAAGTTACTCAGTAGTAGAATCTGGGTTTGGGTTCTACAGGGCTTCTATTTCGTGTTTAACAGACAATCATACAGGTCTTTCTGTTTTTTTTTCACCTAGAAGTACAGAAGGTCAAGTAGATTCTTCTGATTCAAATTCAGGTGCTTTTGCTTATTTATGGGGTGCGCAATTAGAGGAAAACTCTTATACTTCTTCTTATATTCCTAATTTTGGCACAAGCTCAGGCGTAACAAGGCTTGGAGATTCTTTATTTAAAACAAATATAGAGCAGTACTTAGATGGTTTAGAAGGCGTTATCTATGCAGATATAGCTTTTAATGCTGAAAAATCAAAAAACACATTTAACTCAATATCTTTAGAGGAGACTGCGGGAAACTCTCAGGATTTAATTTCTATATTTCAGTCTAATTCAGAAAATGAAATTAAGGTATATTTTAGACAAAACAATGTTTCTATAATAGACGTACCATACTTAATACAAGCAACTAGCTATAATAAAGTAGCTTTATGGTATAAAAGCGGACAAACAAAGTTATTTATAAATGGACAAATAGCATCTTCAACAGACGCAGGAAACCAATCAGTAATAACAACAACTTTTAACAACTTTAATTTGTCAAGAATTAAAACAGTCTTTAACAATCAACCTGATTTTAAATTAAAAGATTTTAGAGTTTATAAGTCAGGTGGCATAACAGATAGTTTTTTAAATAAATTAACAACAATATAAAATGAAAATAGCAAAATACGAATTTAATTCAAAAAAGCAGTTTTTAAGTAAATTTAATGCATTGCATACAGAAGACGAAGAAGGAAATAGTATTCCTAATTTTGAGTTTGCTATTGTTGAACTTGGAAATGTAGAACTAAAAAAGGGCGAATATGACGAAGAAGGGGAAGAAATTAAAAAACCTGTAATATCTAAAAAATACCATATTGACGCTGCCTGGATGCTAAAAGATACTTTTACAGAGGAAGGAGAGTTAGAGCCAAAAGATCATCCATACGGTTGGAAAACGTATAGTGTTGACTATAAAATAAAAGAAGGACAAGGTTTACATTCTTTTCTTGGTGTTGACTATCAAAAAAACAAATTCTAATGAATATAACTGACTTGAAAATATACGGATTAAGCAGCCTTGCAATGGCGTTAAACTTCTCTACAGTAGAAGTAGGATTAAAGGCGGTTTTAACGTTGGTTGTAATTGGATATACAGCACAAAAGTGGTATTTAATGAACAAAAATAAAAACAAATAATTATGAGCAAGTATTTCAAAATTAATGAAAAAAATATGGATGTTGATTTCTTGTCTAAATTAGATCAAGCAAGAGAGCACGCAGGAATACCTTTTATAATTAATTCAGCTTATAGATCTCCAGAGCACCCATTGTCAATAAAGAACCCAACGTCAAGTCATATTAAGGGTTTAGCAGTAGATATATCTGTTACAGATAGTAGACATAGGTTTTTGATATTAGATGCTTTAATTGCTGTCGGATTTACTAGAATCGGTATTGCTAATAACTTTATACACGTTGATCTAGATATTGATAAATCTCAAAATGTAATATGGACTTACTAATCTAAAAATATGGAATTAAATTTAATTTTTTTAGTGCCAAATGCAATGATGCTTGGTTGGCAATATTTTAAACCAGAAGAAAACTTTGATTTTTCTGAGGTAAACATTTATTTATTCTTTGTACAAATCCAATACCGTTGGGCAAAATAAAAAACTATGAGCAATAATCCTAAATTATTAAAAAACGGAGGAAAAGGAACTTTTTTTGGTAACTTATTCAGAACAGTTAAAGGTGTTGTTGGTGTTGTGTCTCCTGAATTGGTTGCACTTATAGAAACAGCAGAAGGAATAAAAGATGTTGGTCAATTAACAAACCTAATATCAAAAGAAAAGGGTTTATCAGAAATTGAAAAAGAATTATTATTTAAACAACTTGAACAAGATGTTATAGAGATGCAGGAAGTTACAAAAAGATGGAGCGCAGATATGAACTCAGACAGTTGGTTAAGTAAGAATATAAGACCTTTAAGCCTTGCTTTTTTAACCTTATCACTATTCCTTTATATTATACTTGACAGTTCTTTAGAAGGCTTTAAAATAGATAAATCTTGGATTGATTTAATGAGTTCTTTATTGTTGCTTACTTACGGTGGCTACTTTGGTGCAAGAGCACTTGAAAAGATTACAAGTATAAAGCAGAATAAATAAAAGGCTCAATATTTAATTTTAATTTAATAAATACATAAGGTAGACTTCCAACAATCTTTTTTGTTTATATGTAAATATTATCTTTTGTTAAATAAGGAGCCAATTATAAAAAATCCTTTGTCCAAATTTCAGTTATGGAAGCGTACTATATTACAGGAATTGCACTGTATTTAACACCCTTTACAATAAACACAACTGCTGATACAGTTTAATATTAAATCATTGGGCCCATAGACCTAATATTTTTTTATCTTCAAGCAAAGAACTTATGCAAATATACAACTTATTATTAGTATTACAATACTTTATTTATTAAAAAACTGAATAGATGTAAATGTTTCGGGGTAATCTCTGCGCAACACCCTAGTACCTAACAAGTCTTGTAATTTATGAAAGTTAATTGACCATTCGGTTACCTCCATAGGGTGTGTTCTATTTAACTGCATAAAGTTGTTGTGTGCTTTTACAAGCAATTCCATAATTTTTTGTTCTTTATTTGTAAATGGTTTTTTCATAAGATAAATTTAAGAGTAGTTAAACTGTTATTAACAAATCATAATTAGTCTCTTAAACAGGCTAATATTTTATTTCTTTTTTTTTGTTAATGTCCTTGAATTTGTTTTTATTTGTAATTCTAATATAATTATTGTGCTAATGTTTCCGTTATACTATGTTGTAAATTTACAGGTTTTTTTTTTGGAAATTGCAATATTCATTAACAGATGTTTTTATTTTTATAAACAATGTAATTTGTTAATAGTGTTTATAATTAAGGTACTTATATTGTAATAATGTATTGTATATTTGACTGAGGGTTTTTACTCTTAGTATTTAATTAATTGGGGTCGCATCCAAGTAATATTAAAAAACCAAAAGGAGAATTTAATTATGTTCCTTTTTTTGTTAATAGTGTTTATAGATAATATATTAAACAACCTTATATAATGTGTATCTTTGAGCAAGGAGTGATTATCCTATTTGTCATATTATTGTTTTTGAAGTGGGGTCGAAAGGTCTCACTTTTTTTATGCAATAATATTTTAACATTTCTTTAACATTTTAATCTAAAAAGGTATTGTATATTTGTACCATAATCAAAAACAAACGATAATGAAAGATCAATTACAAAAATTACAAGACTACGCTAACTCTTCAAATAACCTATGGTTAGCAAACGAAATGGAGATATTATGTGTAGAAATTGAAGAAGCTATTTTAGAAGCAGAAATTAAAATATTATACAAAGCACTAAAAGAAAAGCGTAGGTATGAAAGTAAATGAAACCGCTTGGAATAACCTAAAAAAGCAAATAGAATTCCACTTAGATCAAGATGCAAATCTAACAGATATAGCAATAAATTATCAAATAAAAACACCAGAGTTTGGAACAAGAAACTTTTTAAACCTAGGTGTTGTCATTAACAAATAAATAACTACATTTACAAAAACAAATATTATGTCAGAAAAATTATACAAAGCAGTATGTTTAAAAACATTCCCAGATGAAAACGATATGCAGGATTACTGCGATGGTGATATATGGAATTCTTGTGATGTTAGAATATACACTAAAGGAGAAACTTATATGGTGCAATCAAATGCAAACACACAATATTTTAAAATCTTAGAATACAAATAAATAAAAACAATAAACAAATGGAAAAACTAAACAAAATTCAAGCAGAATTAAAAGCACCAAAAAATCAAAGGAATAACTTTGGTAATTACAATTACAGAAACTGTGGAGATATTTTAGAAGCAGTTAAACCAATTTTGTTAAAGTATAATTGCACTTTAACGGTATCAGACGAAATCAAAGAATTAGGAGGTATTTTATTTGTAGAGTCATTTGCTGTCATAGTTGATGAAGAAGGCAATACAGTACACGCAAAGGCACAGGCAGGGATTGATCCAAATCGCAAAGGTATGGACATTGCTCAAAGTTTTGGTAGTAGTTCATCTTATTCAAGAAAGCGTGCCTTAGATGGCTTGTTTTTAATTGACGACACAAAAGATGCTGACAGCACAAATACACACGGTAAAGAAAAAGAACCTGAAAAAAAGACAACTTTAGAAGATAACAAGGATTGGCTAAATAAAGGAACTTCGGAGTTTACAAAGGTACAGGCTTATTTAAAAGGAGGTGGTACACTTGCTAATGTAGAGAAGAAGTATAAGATTTCAAAAGAGGTGAAGGAATTATTAAAATAGAAAATTAAAAATAAACCAATTAAAATTAGAATTATGAGCAACAAAAGTTATTTATTAGGAAACGTAGAATTACATTTAGAAGAAATTAAAAAGTTATCTCAATACTTTGAGAGCATTTTAACTTATAACAGTCAAAAAGAGTTAGTTCCAAAGAAGGATGAAAACGGTAAAGAGTTAAAGAAACTTGAATTAAACTTCTCTATTTTTGAAGAAGGTAATTTTGGTAAAAATGTTTCTTTTACAATTCCACAGACAAAGGAGCAGAGAGATAATAAGGAGGCTAAAAAGTATGTAGCAAACGGAAAAGTTTATTATGCTTCTGAGGACTTGCAGAGTTTTGTACAGAAAGCAGAGAAAAAAGCAGTTGCGGAGGTGGTAGACGATTTACCTTTTTAATTAATTAAATCAAAAGGGGTGTTAATACCATCCCTTTTTTAAACTAAAATTATGAAAGAGATAATAGCGGTTTGGTTTAGCTGTGGTGCTGCAAGTGCGGTAGCTGCAAAAAAAACCATTGATAAGTACGGTAAAACTCACAATGTGATAATTGTAAATAACCCAGTAGTAAATGAGCACAAGGATAATTTAAGGTTTTTAAAAGACTGTGAAGTTTGGTTTGGTCAAAAAGTTATAAGTGCCACAAACAGCAAGTACCCGTCTTGTGATATTAGAGACGTGTTTGAAAAGCGTAAGTATATTAGCGGTGTAGCAGGTGCACCTTGCACTAAGGAATTAAAAAAGGAAGCACGATACCAATTTGAAAAAAACAATAAAATAGACTGGCACGTTTTAGGATTTACAATTGATGAAAAAAAACGTAGTGATAGGTTTATGAAGTTTGAAAGAGAAAATTTAATACCTATTTTGATTGACGAAAACCTAACAAAAGGTAATTGCTTTGATATTCTTTTAGGTGAAAAAATTAAACTTCCAGAGATTTACAAATTAGGCTTTCCAAATGCAAATTGTATTGGTTGCGTAAAAAGTCAAAGCCCTACTTATTGGAATTTAGTTAGAGAGAAGTTTCCGGAAATATACAAAGAAAGAGCAAATCAAAGCAGGAAAATAGGCTGTAAACTAGTAAAAAGGAAAGGAGAGCGAATTTTTTTAGATGAATTACTACCTACCGATAAAGGTGGTAAAATAAAAAGTTGGGAATGTGGTATATTTTGCGATACCGAATAGTTAAGCCTAATTTAATTAATATAAGATTAGTTGCGGATAATGATAACACTCCTAAAATATGTGGATATACAAAGGCAAAGAAATAACAGAAAGAATCCAATTACCAGAAAAAGCAATTGGATTTGTTTATAGCATCTATAACACCAAAACAAACAAAACATACATTGGTAAAAAGATCCTGATTAATAAGCGTACAAGACCACCTTTAAAAGGCTATAAGCGTAAAAGAGTAGATTACATTGAAAGTAATTGGTTAAAATATACGGGAAGTAACGCAGAAACAAAAAAGTGGATTATTGATGACTGTAAAAGAGAAATAGTATACATTTGCTTTAATCGCACAATGATGACATACTATGAGACGGCCTTACAATTTCAGTTAAAAGTGTTAGAAAGTGAAGGGTACTTGAACGAAAATATTTTAGGTAAATTTTATAAAACAAAAATTATACAATATAAAGACGATGAATCAAAAAACAATCAAAACAGATGACGAGAAAGAAGTAAAGAGAATGGAAATGCAGCTTCTTTATGACGATGCTTATGTTGACATATCGGAAGAAGTGAAATATCCTCCTGTTGCTATTAGCTGCGGTACCTACAATCAAAGTAATGAGGATGGCACATTTACAGAGTATGCTGTTCCGATTGGTACTTATGGCAATTTTAGCTTTGTTCAAGCACCTCCAAAAGTTGGTAAAAGTTTCTTTACAAGTCTTTTGACTGCTGCTTATCTAAAAAACGGCAACAAGTATACGGGAAAATTAAAAGGACACAGACAAGATAGGAATGTTATTCACTTTGATACTGAGCAGGGTAGATTCCACGCTCAAAAGGTATTTAGAAGACCTGTTGTAATGAACGAAATGCAGCAAGATGAAAAGTATTATACTTATGCTCTTAGAAATTTAACACCAAGCGATAGGATTGATTTTATTGATTATGTTCTTGATGACATTTTAGAGTCAAAGAATATAGGCTTAATTATTATTGACGGAATAGCAGACCTTGTGAGCGATGTTAACAACCTTGAACAATGCAGTAAAGTGGTTCAAAAGTTAATGAGTTGGACAGATCAATACAAGTGTCATATTGTAACAATAATACATTCTAATTACGGAAGCGATAAGCCAACGGGGCACCTTGGAAGTTTTTTAGAAAAGAAAGCGGAGACACAGATAAAACTAGAAACAAATCACGTTAACAAAGGTTGGGTCTCTGTTGAGTGCAAAAGAAGTAGAAACAGAGGTTTTAAGCCTTTTAGTTTTTTAATAAATGATAATGGACTACCTGAATTTGTTGATAACGATTATGACTTTTAATTATGAAAAAATGTACAAAGTGTAAAGTAGAAAAGGAATTTACTTGTTTTGGAAAAAGAACAAAAGGTGTTGATGGGCTTGTAAGTTACTGTAAAGAGTGCAAGAGAAAAATAGATAAAGAATACAGGAAAAATAACAAAGAAAAACTTAAAGAAATTGGCAATAAATATTATAAAGATAACAAGCAGAGGGCAAGAGGATACTATAAAAATAACAAAGAAAAACTTAAAGAATATATAAAAGAATACAGAAAAAATAACATAGATAAAAATAAAGAATACATAAAAAATAACATAGATAAAATTAAAGAATATCAGAGAGAATACAGAAAAAATAACAAAGAAAAAAATAATGAGTATCAGAGAGAATATAGAAAAACAAAACGCAAAACAAATCCTTTATTTAAACTACAAAGTTATTTAAGAACTAGAACTTATTGGGCATTTAGGTCTAAAGGATATACCAAAAACACAAAGACACATAAGATTATTGGTACTGATTGGGAGGTTTGTAAGATGCACGTTGAACAACAATTTACAGTAGATATGCATTGGGATAATTACGGAGATTGGCACATTGATCACATAGTTCCTTTAAGTTGTGCAGATACGGAAGAGGAGTTGAAATTGCTTTGTCACTATACAAATTTACAACCATTATGGGCAGTTGATAACCTTGCTAAATCAAATACATACATTAGGTTAGGTAATTACAACAAAGTACTAAACAAGCATCCAGATCCAGAAATATTAAAGGCAATTGTTAACAGAAGTCAAATTGTTATATTGCAATAAATTCATATCTTAGTGTTATGGATAAATGGAGAGAAAAAGATTTGTTTGAGTGGCTTTTAAAAAACTACTATAATACTTTAGTAAATAGTAAAAACCCAATATCAAGATGGGATTGTTACGACATCAATACAAGAAACAGAATTGAGTTAAAATGTAGAAGGACGCATTATAATACTTTAATTTTAGAAAAGTCTAAGTATGATGCATTGATTTTAGAATCAGATAAAAACTTTGATATTCCAATTTACATTAACAGCACACCAGAAGGGATCTATTTATTTAATCTAAACAATATAAATCCTACTTGGTTTACAAAATCACTTCCTGCGACAACAGAGTTTAAAAAAATGATTTGGATAAAAAAAGAAATAACAGAATTAGAAGTTATTAAAGCAATAAAATTATGCTAAAAGAAGTAGTAGTTTATTTAAAGCAAGATTATTCTATAAACAAAAGTATTTGGTTAAGCGATAGCCTAAGTAAAGAGCAAATAACTAAAATTGTAAACGATAAATTTAATATTTGGTATTATTACGATATATTGTAAATTAAAGCAAAAACAATGAACACAATAAAACTATTAAATAACGAAGTATTTGACAAAAAGGATATACTTGAGAAAATGTTTGACGACTCTTTTTATTACGGTTATCTTGGAAAAAACGCTCTTTCTTCTTCATCTTGCAAAAGTCTTTTAGAATCCCCAGAGGCTTATGTTGTTATGTTAAACACACCGTCAAAAGAAAAAGAACCTCAAGCCTTTAGAGATGGTAGGCTTATTCATATGCTGTCTTTAGAGCCTCACAGAGTAACTGAGTTAACAATTGTTGAAAGCACAAAAGGAAGTAAGCTATATAAGTTAGCAGTTGAAGAACAATTACCACAAACAGTATACACAAGAGCAGAATTTAATAGATGCAGCGAAGTTGCAAACGCTGTACTTGACAACAAAGATTTTAGTAGATTGGTAAAAAATGCACAGTTTGAAGTTCCAGAAATAGCTTTATACAATGGCTATGCTTTTAGAGGTAAAGCAGATATATTATTGCCAGGTGTTGTTGTGGACTTAAAAACAACAAGTAACATTGATGAGTTTGAGCAGTCTGCATTGCTTTATAATTACGATTTACAAGCAGCTTTGTATCTTGAATTATTCGGAGCGTTTGAATTTAACTATGTTGTTGTTGACAAAAAGACAAAAGAAGTGCAGTTTGTTACTTTATCAGACGACTTTATTCAAGGCGGTTATGTTAAGTTAAAGATTGCAACAGACAATTATAATAAATATATTAATAACAAAGAATATTATGATGGAGCAGCAACAGTGCAATAGATTAAATAAGGTAGCTTATAAGAGTTGTATAGATAGTTATTACCAATCAAATGATAAGAATGACATATACGAGTACTTTTTACATTTAATGCATTTAAAGAGGCATTGCGAAGCTGAGGGAGTTGCAAAGGCTTTAGAATTAATAACACTAATAGAAGATTTATATGCCGAAGCTAAAAAAGAAAATAGTAATAAAAAATTGTAACTATGATGCAATGCGATACTGCTTTAAAAAAGGGTTTGTTATTCATCCTCAGGTGTCAGGCTCTAAGTTTAAAGTAGTTTACAAAATAGGAAACAAAGTGCAGTTTTATATGAAAGGCAAAGAGTTTAACCAAGAAGAATCATTCCAAGCAATTTGGGATTTATATACAAAAATATACGAATACGATAAAAATAAATAGATATGAATAATTACAGAGATGAGTTTATAAAAATAGCAAAAGAACTTGCAGGTGCTATGCAGAAAGAAGATAAAGTGCCAAAGGTTGATTATAAAGAATTTAATTCACAAATTAAAAAAGAAGATAGAAAATCAATTCCTATTTATTCGGGTTGTATATCTTACTTTCCAGATGCTTTAAAAGAAGTGTCTAAGTGTAGCTTAGCAGGGCAGAAACAACACAACCAAGGCAATAAACTATATTGGGATAAAGAAAAGAGTACAGACAATGCAGATGCAATGGTAAGACATTTAATAGATCACGAAAATAATCCAATTGATGACGACGGAGTTTTGCACCTTGCGAAAGTTGCTTGGCGAGCCTTAGCAGTATTACAAATATATTTAGATAAAAAATAAACAAGGTGGCAATTAGCCACTTTTTTTTGTTTAAATGTTAAAATAATGTTAAATTCTGTTAATAGATAGTTTATAAACTAAATAAGAGTTGTACATTTACACCATAATCAAAAAAAACGATATGAAAAAAATTAAAAGAATTATCAAAGCAAAGTTAGTTAAGTTAAATATAAAGCCTGTTAAGGTTACTGTGTTACAGACAGGAGTGGTGTGTGAGCATTTTGCAAACGGAACAATTAAAATTATATAATATGAAAAAATTTATAACATTTGTATCTGAGGTATTAATAGGAATTATTTTTTTAGCAGGAACTGTATTCTGCTGCTTAATGTTATTATCAATGGTTATTAAATTATTTACAAATTAAATATGAAAGAAAAAATAAAAGATGTTATTAGAAAAATAGCACCATCTTTTGAGATGACAAACGACAGTAGGCACCCTTTGCCAAATGAAGTAACTTTGTTTTTAGATAATGGTATTTATTTTATAGAGTTGAATTTAAAGGATAACGTTCTAGAGGCTTTAGTTTGGGAAGGAGAAGAGTTAATTGAAATAGATGCAGACTTTATTTACGATTATTTAACAGAACTTTTAAACGATCAAATAGATTTAACGCAAAGGTATTACGATGAAGAGAGTTACGAACAACAAGAATATTATTATATAAAATAGATATGAAATTAACAGGAAAATGTGAAGTAGATTTTAAGAAATGGTTTAATGCTAATAAAATTAGTGATTTAATTATAGGTACTGTATCTCATTATTACGGAGATGAAGATGTTTATTTTTATGATGCATTTGATAATTTACCACCATCTGCTAAGTACGGTGTGTATGTAGATTTCTTTGATAGTGTGGGTATTAGTGCTGAAATAATGCCTGTCGATTGTGGTATTTCTTACTATTGGTTAATAAACGATAATCAAATGAATGACGGAGATACAAATACAAGACCAGAAGCAAGAAGCGCATTAATAGAAGAAGCAAACGAAATTTATAACAGTATAAAATAAAAGATATGAACACACAAACAAAAGATTACAATTCAGAAGAAGCAGACAACATATTAGCAAAGTATGTAGAGTTAACAAATATGCAGATCACAAGCAAATCAAAAAAAACAAAGGAAGCGTACACAAGAGCATTGTTTTACAAGGTTTTAATGCAGTTTAATTTTATGAATGACAGACAAGCCTCGGATTATTTTTTAGACAAAGGAGCGATTAGAAATAGGAGCTCTATATTTCACGCACTTTCAAAAATTGATATGTATTATACAACTTACAAGGATTTTAGAAACATTTACAATATTTACTTTGATGACAAATTAATTGAGAACAAACTGATCGAGGACAAAATAAAGGCTAAGCACAAAGGATTAACTTTAAGACTTAATAGCAATATGTCAAACTATAATAACGATTCCTTGCAACTGCTTATAAACAGTTTACCAGATAACAAAAGAGACGAAGTGTTTGAGATAGTTGAACTAAGGGTAAAGTCTTGGGCGTGGAAGAGTAGAGATAAGTGTGAGATAATAGAAAGTACAGATGGCATAAGTGCAAGTATATATTAATAAACTAAAAATAAATATTATGAAGTATATGGGAAGTAAGAACAGGATAGCAAAATACATATTGCCTATAATTTTAGAGAATAGAAATGGCAAGACTTACGTAGAACCTTTTGTAGGTGGTGCCAATATGATAGATAAAGTCGAGGGGGCTAGAATTGGAGCAGATTCTAACGAGTATCTAGTAAAGGCTTTGGAATTAATTAGGGATAATGTAAATAATATACCCTATTTAATATCAGAAAATTACTACCAATTATTGAAAAATAAAAAAGAAGTAAACGGTATAACTGGGTTTGTTGGGTTTGCTATGAGTTTTGGAGGCAAATGGTTTGGTGGTTACAGGAGAGATGTTGCAGGAACTAAGGGCTGCATTGATAATATGAAAACACAAACAAGAAGAAGCAGACAAAATGCAATAAACCAAAGTAAGGAAATACAAGGTGTAGAATTTATACACAGCAATTACCAAGATTTAATTATACCTAAAAACAGTATAATATACTGCGATCCACCTTATGAGGGTTCTACAGGATATAAGGACAAGTTTAATCACGTTAATTTTTGGGAATGGTGTAGAGTAAAAGCAAGTGAAGGGCATAATATTTTTATTAGTGAGTATAGTGCTCCGTATGATTTTAAATGTGTTTGGCAAAAAGAAGTTAATAGTTCTTTAACAAAAGATACAGGAAGTAAAAAATCAGTAGAGAAATTATTTACCATTAAATATTAAGAACAATTATAAATAACAAAAAGAGTTTAGTATATTTTGTAAATTGTCAGTTTAAAAGTATTATATAATTATATTGTTATATTAACTACCACTGTAATATTTACTCAACCCTTTATCCTAATGTATTAATTTATAAAAATACATTTATATGTGCTTGGGTGTACTATACTCTTTTTTCAAATACCTTTAAATATGGAAGCAAAAGAATTAAGAATTGGAAATTTTGTAAGTGATAAAATAAATAGATGTATTTCTATTCAAGAGGTTAGGCAAGATCATTATGTATTTACTTTAGCTAATGGAAGTAAAATAAAGTATCATATAAATTCTGCTAAACCTATACCATTAACAGAAGACTGGTTGTTAAAGTTTGGGTTTAAGTCGGTTAGTCTAGGGGAATATCAATTGGGAAGTATTCTTTTAGATAATGAATATACGGATAAAGGTGTTTTTAATATATCGGATGGAGATCATTGTTTATCTTCTAATGTTTTATACGTACACCAATTACAAAACTTATACTTTGCATTAAAGCAACAAGAATTACTGTTAACAACTTAGTTTTATTTTACTTTTTAGATAGCTTATCTTTATGTAAATAAGTTTATATGCTAGAAAAGATTTACAGTTCACACAAGAAATGGATTAACACAGTTTTAAAATTCGGATGCTCGAGAGATGAGGCAGAAGATATAGTTAGTAGTATGTATCTTATTATTGGTACAATGCTAAAAAAAGGTTTAAATATTTCTTATGGGGATGACGTAAATTATTACTATATTTATTTGACGTTAAAAACTACATTTTTACAGATGAAGAACAAGCAAAAGAAAGAAGCAAGAGTGCCAATTGATTTAGTATTAGATTTAGAATCTTCTGAGTATATTGATTTTGATGAGGCAAACGAAAGAGTACAAGAAGAGTTGCAAACTTTACATTGGTACGATAGAAAAATATACAATTTAGTTCAAGACGAGTACTCAATTACAGAACTATCAAAGAGAACCAATATAAGTTATCACAGTATTTACAATACATTTAGAAAAGTTAAACAAAAGCTAAAAGAAAAAATATGAAAAAATTTAAAGATAGGTTTATAATTGGATTAATTATTATTGGATTTTGTGCAATAATATACGGAATAGGATTTGTAAAGCATAAAGTATGGAGAGCAGAACATCCACACGCTGAGAGTTGGACTTTCTTTGTTCCTTCAAGAAATTAAAAGAAAAGATATGAAAAAAATAACAACAGCACTAATACTAATCGTATTATTGGGATGCTCAAAAGATATTGAACCAGACATTGATTGCGGATGTAAAGAGGTAATTGTAAGAACAGTTGCTGAAGTATGTAACGGAGGTGCTAACCTTTGTATTGAAGAAACAAAGACAGTCGTAAGAGACTTAGAAGGGTGTTACACAAAACAAGAGATTATTAACAATACAGTTACTATATCAAAGGAGAGTTATAGGACTGTTAAATGCAGGAGAACGTTATGACAAACGGAATAGTAATATTTTTAGCAGTTATGTCTTTAATAATGTTTTATAATTATTTAAAAAGTTAAATTATGGAGGGAATTATAGTAATATTATCAGTTATAATTATTGTTATAGCTGTTAGAAATTTGTAAGTTATGAGACTTGGAGACTTAATAGAATTGATTACAAGATACACAGGGATTAAATACATTGTTAAAAAGGTATTTGGCGATAACTGCGGGTGTGATAAAAGGCAAGAACAATTAAATGAAATTGAATTATGGTAACATCAAAAGAAAAGGCAGCAGATAAAAAGATCTGGAAAGAAGTACTAAAAAGAATAACAAATAAAATTACAAGAGCAGACTTAAAAGTAATGTTTCAACTACACTCAAAGCATTTCAACCATAAATATCAAGAGCCTTGTACTTGCAACAAAGAAAAGTTAAGGTTATGGATAAGCGAACTAAATACATATTTTAAATTATGAAAAGAAAAGTATTAGAATTTTTAAAAGAAACAATTGATGAAAATTTCTATCTAAAAGAAGAGATACGGGATTTGCAATTACAAAATTCATTAATGAAACTTATGCAGGTTAAGATTGATGATTTAAAGGGGCAGTTAGTGGCTGAAAAAAAAAATTGGGTGTTTGAAAAACAAAACAAATAATTATGAAGCAAAAGAAACACACAGTAGCAGAAAAGATTAAAGCACTTGAGAAAGCAGTATATCAAACTCACTTAGAAGTTGAGGGGTTAATGAAAGCAGTAACTGCAATTATAAAAGCAATAGAAGAGACTAAAGTAAAAGAAGAAAAACCAACAGAAGAAGAGCTATCTTTTAGCAGAAAGAGTATTGCAAAAGTTTATAATAATGAAACAGATACTTTGGAAATAAAAGAAGAATAAATATGGATATAATTTTAATAGTAGCATCAGTTTTAGTTTGGTTTTTTATAGGAGCTTATTCTTTTTATTGGTTCTGGACTAGTGAAGATGATTTTACAAATAGAGAATTAACTCCAATGATTATTTGTGGCATATTTGGGGTATTTGGTTTAGTAGTTTCGTTTATTGCTTTGTACGAGACAAGTGATAAAATATTATTTAAAAAAAGAAAATAAATATGGATATAATTTTAATAGGAGTAGCAGCGTTTTTAGTTTTCATTTTGTTTACGCAACTATATTTTAGATAAAAGAATAATAATAAAGCTTTGTGGTCAGGGTTTTGTTAGTGGGTTTAAATGTGCCTATGTGTTTTCTACGGTTCGATTCCGTTTTATTTTAAACCTCTACTAAAATAGGGGTTTTTTTGTATTATATAATTAATAGTTAATTTATTTTAAATGGAAGATAAAAGAAAAAGCAACGGAGGACACAGTACAAAATCAAAAGAAGGAGCGATTGATAAACGCAAGAACGAATACAGAAAAGCACTTGAAGAGGCATCAACAAAACAAGATGTAATTGACGTTATTAATATGATAAAGACCAAGGCGATAAAAAGCAAAGATGTTCAAGCAGGAAAACTGTTTTTAGAATACTATATTGGAAAACCAAAAGACAGTGTTGACATTACAACAAACGGAGATACGATAAACATACCCGTTATTACTTTTAGAAAGTCTTAAAGCCTATGAGTGGAATAGTTATAAATGATTTATTTGAGCCTTTGCGTTCTTCTGGTGCTCGTTACTATATTGTTACAGGTGGTAGAGGTTCTGCAAAGTCTTACAGTACAACTTTGATAGAGGCAACAAATACTTTTAAAGAAGGCTACAATTGTTTATATACAAGATACACAATGACCTCAGCGGAGCTGTCTATAATACCAGAGTTTAACGAAAAGATTGAGTTGTTAAATTCTTCTGATTGTTTTGACATTACAAAGAAAGAGATTACAAATACAGTTACAGGAAGTAGAATATTGTTCAGAGGTATTAAAACATCAGCAGGAAACCAAACAGCAAATTTAAAATCTTTGCAAGGAATATCAACTTGGGTACTTGATGAAGCAGAAGAGATGGTTGACGAAAACGAATTTGACACAATTGACCTATCAATAAGAAGCAACGTGCAACAGAATAGAATAATACTTATTTTAAACCCTGTTACAAAAGAACATTGGATATTTAAAAAGTTCTTTGAATCAAAAGGAGTAACAGAAGGTTTTAACGGAATTGTTGGGGATGTGTGTTACATTCATACCACTTATCTAAACAACATAGAGAACCTACCAAAATCATTTATAGACAATATAGAAAACATCAGAGTAACAAACCCAAACAAATACAAGCACAAAATACTTGGCGGATGGTTAGACAAAGCAGAGGGCGTAATATTTACAAATTGGAAGTTTGGTACATTTAATCCTGACTCTTTGCAAACGTCTTGCGGAATGGATTTTGGTTTTTCTGTTGATCCAGATACTCTAACAGAAGTTGCAATTGATAAGTCAAAAAAGATAATATATTTAAAGGAACATATTTATCAAAACGGCTTAAAGGTAGACGACCTTGCTGCACTAATATTAGAAAAGGTAGGAAGTAAATTAATTATATCAGAAACAGATCCTAGATTAGTAGCAGATCTAAAATACAGAGGCTGCAATATAAAGCAGCACAAAAAAGGACTTATAGAAGTTGGCGTTACATTGATGTTAGAGTATTCAATTATAGTAGAACCAAAGAGTATTAACATAGCAAAAGAATTAAACAATTATGCGTATTCTGACAAGGCAAGTAAGTTATACATTGATGACTTTAACCACGCAATAGATGGAAGTAGATACAATATAGAGCACCATCTAAGAAGTCCGAACTCAGGAAAATACAATATAAGATAATGGGAAACCTTGAAATGATAGCTACAATAGAATGTTTTATACATCACAAGACAGGAAAAGAGATACGTATATCACAGCCAAAGAATCACAACCATTTTTTTCTGCTCACAAAGGCGTATGAAAGTTGTAAGAAGTATTTTATAAAACATTAGTAAAAAAGTATTATATAATTATGAAGATAGAAATTAACGTACCAACCTCACTAAGCGAAATTACACTTGGTCAATATCAAAAGTTTTTAAAAATAGCTGAGAACAATCCAGAAGGAAACTTCTTAGATGCTAAAATGATAGAAATATTCTGCGGCATACCTTTGTCAGAAAGTTACAAGTTAAAGATGTCAAGCGTTCAGGCAATTGTTGATATACTAAATGAGTTGTTAGATATAAACCCAGAGCACGTAGAGAGGTTTACTTTGCACGGCACAGAATACGGATTTGTTCCTGACTTAAATGAAATGAGTCTTGGAGAGTATATTGATCTTGACAGCAACGCAGGAAAGTGGGAGCAGATGCATCTTGCAATGAACGTCTTATATAGACCAATTCTAAATAGTAAAGCGGGTAAGTACAATATTGAAGAATATAATACACAAGGATCTGAGGTATTAAAGGATATGCCTTTGGACGCAGCAATTGGAAGCCTTTTTTTTTTCTATCGTTTAGGGACAGCGTTATCACAGGATACGATACTCTCTTCTCTAACAACGGAGGAGATGCAGGACATTCAAGAGC
>Ga0222649_1000106_pt1 | contig 33010 bp, 29 predicted proteins | sample AntAcemetagen337_FD_179865 | JGI IMG/M metagenome (GOLD analysis project Ga0222649, IMG submission 179865) | Saline water microbial communities from Ace Lake, Antarctica - #337 | ecosystem: Environmental > Aquatic > Non-marine Saline and Alkaline > Saline | place: Antarctica: Ace Lake... | reverse complement strand
TTCTTCGTGACTCGGTCGTACACTTTGAGCGTCAGCGTAAGACTTTTGCTGGCATTTTGGGCTCTGAGATTAAACTTGCGTGGTAGGTCAATGTACAGGCCGTCTCGTTGCATTCGACCAACACGATTGTTCGCGATCTGATACATCTTGTAGACCTTGGAGACGCTTCCAAGGGTTAGTTTTAGTTCGGTATCAACAGAGGATCGACCACCTCCTGCAAAACAGGCGACCAAGCTCATATTGCTGCCATTAAACCCGCACGACAGAACAGCATAAAAAGGGTATTTTTTCGCGTACTGTACCCGCTCCGCTTTGTCTTTTGCTGCACGCTTTATGGCCGCTTGCCGACTCTCACCCTCTCTTTGGTTCTTCACCTCGGTTGCTGATTTGTTCGAGGCCGAGCCATTTTTCTCATCATCAAGGAATGCGACTAAGTTACGGACATTTTGCTGTTTGCTATAGCCTTGCTTCACCATCCTCGCAGCGGCTTTGTTGAACTCGTTGATGTTTGTAACGTTGCGCTCGCTGAGTTGTTTTAGTCCCTTGGCGTCTGCGCTGATGGTTTCAGCAAATTTGTAAGCAGAAAAATTCTCATAGCCGCGCTGACGAGCCCAGTCAGATTTTGCCTCTGAAACTGGCACCAGCGGATTTAGTTCATAAGGGCGATCTTTCAGCGCGCCGATAATTACTTTTAAGTTTTCGGGATAGTCAACATACACCTCGCACAATTTTGGATCTCTCTGTATAGCGAGGTAGAAGGTGTCCAAATCTGGAAATGTAGACGTGAATGGTTTGCGTCTGTCTATTTGGGATTTTTTCTCGATAGCAGTGTCAATGAAATTCTGAGACAGTCTCAATTTTTTAGTAGCAAAATATCCACCTGCTGCCAGATTAAAGTCAGCCTCCCCTGTGCGGGTACAGAGACGCAAATTCTCACGGCCCTTAGGCAGACTGAGGGTCAGCGAACCGATCTTCTCCTTAGATTTTTGAGTCGCAAGGTCCTCCAGCTCACTTTCTCGTGAAGCGACTTTGGCTTCAGCCTGCGCACGCACATCCTCTAAACGCTTCGCAGCCGCCACCAAGACCGGCCCATCGATTGTTTCTAACGGCACGTATCGCTGGAATCCATCTGCGGACAACAGCTGGGCCTCCGCTGATTTTTGAATAACCAGAATGCTCGCGGTTCTTTCGAGACTAACTCTATCCCCGTTGCTGCGAACACAACTCACGGCGGAGAACCTTAGGTCAGCCTTGGCGCCCTTGCTGTTAAAGATGTTACCGAGAAGCCCAGGTATGGCTTCAACTATCGACTCAAGGGAGTCGTCGTCGTAGGTTTCAGAAAGAGTGAGTGGGCAAAATTTTTGCACTTTTGCCAGCCTCGATGGATCAGAAAAAACGCCAGTCCCATCAAGTTTTTTTATCATTTTGTAGTCAGCGCTGTTGCTTACATAGACCTCAAAGCTCTCCGGCGCTATCGGCTCGGGCGCTTTCGCTTCCGCCTGATCGCTCCCTGTCTGCGCTGCTTGAGGCGTCTCTGGGCTACTTGCTTGCGCGCTTTGTGACTCTTCAGCAGCCACAGCTGGGGGGGGCGCAGGCGCGACGTCTGGCGGTGCAGCGTTAGCCTGCTTTTGCGCGCCGCTTTCTATGGTCGCCACAACCATGGAGCCATCACCCCGACAAGGACCCAAGGTCTTAAGGCCACGAAATTTTATTTTGCCTTCCCAACGAATTGTTTCCTCACCCACCTCACGACCGACAAATTGGTACACGCTTTTTTTATTTGACTCAACGCGAACGTCAATTTTTTCACCGCCGCGCACCAATTCAATATTGCAAACAGTGTCGGCTTCAACAGGAATTTCAATTGCGACTGTCTTACCTTTTTCAACTGTTAGTTGTGCTTGTGCATGTTGAGACGCGCCAAACGCAAGTCCTACCAAAAGTGTTGCTGTCAAATGTCTCAAAACTTTTACCCTCTATTGAATTGTCTTGGACATACCTTATTTAAAAAGAAAATAATTGTCAACCCAGTTAGTCAAGCCGAACGCTGCCAAACCAGAGTGAATACGAGCTGGCTGTCGTGTGCCCAATGACTGACGCGCTGCTGCCTATCTGTTTGACAAGCGTGTGAATGTCAGTATGTGCCCTTAACAGTTCCAATGTGGCGCAGGCGCGTCTTAGTGATTACAGCGTTCTGTTTTGCGCATGTGCATCTTGTAGCAACCAACCAAGCCCATCTTGGTTGCTGACCTTAACAAACCAGAGCGTGTCTCAGTCATGAACGCTATTGACTAGTGCGACTTTCATGGCGGGTACGCATACACCTCCAACAACAAGAACACCTTCACAGCAATTTTGAACGTCGTGCTGATGCTGGCGAAATCAAGATCAGATAGTCAGGCTTACCTTGGCGAATGCGTGGTGACAAACATGGCGTAAGCCACGACACGCTTAGACTGGCAGTCCGTAGCAAGGGTTAATGCTGCCGTCTTATAATTTTTCTGGATACTTACAGTAGGTGCACCTCTCCACAATTACCAGCAGAGCAGACTGAATGACTACCTCTATGTTTGAAAAGTACGGCGGTGTACCGAGTGTCAAAGTTGTGGTGAACGACTTTTACGCACAGATGCTATCTAAGCCGAATTTGAAACGCTATTTCGCCGATACAGACATGGATAGGCTGGCGATGCACCAAATAGAGTTCATTGCATTCGCATTAGGAAAACCCAAGGCTTTTTACAAAGACCAGAGATTACTAGACGCTCACAGGCATCTTCAGATAACCGACAGCAGCTTCAATCAGACAGTGGAAATACTGAAAGCTGTTCTGGAAAAGGCTGGCTTTGAACCTGACGACTTACAAGCAGTCTTACGAGTTGTAGAAACCAAAAGGCATCTGATAGTTAAACGGTAGAGGCAAAATCCGTATTGGGCGCGGAATCTCTGGGCAACCTCGGTGGTCACAACAGCTTGCTGGTTCGACCCTACTAGTGAGCACCGAGGCTTCGATATAGGTATGTTGATTAGCAACTTGTAGCAAGCCACTGCCTCGCATCAAACGCTTGGGTGCTACGACCAACCCGCCGCAGAGCGTCATTGGGAGCGTTTAATCCCCCCGTACCGTAAAAATCTGGGCTAGGCTCACTCGAGGGTATATACGCGCACCACCCAACGCCCTTCTAACGGACTGGCACAATCAGTACACAATCAATTCAATACCGTTTTATGACGCTAACTACACCCGCCCCCAGGAAACACCGCCACACCCGAACGGTTCATGCCGAAGGCTTCTTAAGAGAAGATGGTCTTTGGGACATAGAGGCCCGCATGATCGACTCGAAAACCTACGTGTACACCGAGCCCTGTCGTGGTGACCGTGAGCCCGGCAGCGCTGTACATGACATGGCGATTCGGCTCACCATGGACAGCCAACTGACCATCAAAGCGATTGAGGTCAGTATGGCCGCTACGCCCTATCCCACCTGCACCCAAGTGGCTCCTAACTTTCAGGGACTCGTGGGTACCACCATCGGTGGTGGCTGGCGCCGTGTGGTCAACGAATGCGTGGGCGCAACCCGTGGCTGTACCCATGTGCGGGAGTTGCTGTTCCCCATGGCAACCGTGGCCTTCCAAACCATTAAAGGCTGGCCTGAGGGCGCGGCCACCGTCACCAAGGTCGCCATGCCCGTTGAGATGGCGCAGTCAACCTTCGTCAATGGTTGCTATGCATGGGCGGCAGACGGAGAGGTCGTCGCCGAGATGTACCCCACCCTATCGACGCGAACTGTCGCGCCATAAGACGTGGTTCAGGCTTTGCTTTCGTTCAGCACGAAGTCAAAGTTGAGTAGCGTATCGCCATCTGGCTGCTCAACCCAGTCGGCTATCAGCGACTCGCGTACGCCAAATACCGCATCCGATTCGAGGTACTGATCGCCGTTTCGGAAGACGTGGGTGGTGAGGGTCTCAAAACCGGGTGCCTTGATCATGAAGTGCAGGTGGGCGGGCCGCCATGGGTGGCGCCCCGTCGCGCGCAACAGATCGCCCACGGGTCCATCAGTGGGAATGGGATAGGCCTGCGCCACAATGGTCTTGAAATGAAAGCGCCCGTCACCGTCCGCCTGCAATGACCCTCGGGCTTGCGACGCAGACAGGTCGGGGCGCTGCACATCATAAAAGCCCTCTTCGTCCGCCTGCCACACCTCGATCTGGGCATGCCCAACCGGCTGCCCTTGGGTGCCTACAATGCGCCCCGATACCGTGCAAGGCTTGCCCGGCGCACCCTGCGCCACATCCCCTCCCAACGCCACCTTAGGTGCGCCTTCCACAAAGAAGGGGCCAAATACCGTGGCCTCGGTGCAGCTTGCTGGCTTTTGATTGTTCATCGCAACCGTGAGCATAGACAGCCCTAAGACATCGCTCAACAGAATGAACTCCTGGCGCTTGTCATCACAGGTTTGCCCCGTGCGCGTCAGGAATTGAATCGCCTGCATCCACTCCTTTTCACTGAGCGCCACGTCGCGGGCAAAGTCGTGCAGGTGTTGCACCAGACTGGTCATGATGGTTTTCAGGCGGGCATCGGGCATCTGGCCCATGCGCTCCAAAACCGCTTGCGTAATGGTGTTTTGATCGACGTTTTTCATAGTTCAAATGGTCTAGGTTCGTTCTAAAAGTGCATCAAACAGGCCGGTCGCCCCGCAACGTGATAGGTGCTTGGCATTCCCCCAAACCTGTAGACACTTTTTATAGTGTGGTTTGACGCTGCCGTTCTCAGCCGTTAAGACCTGCCCAATCAAACCTACTTTGTATCTGGGCTGGTACAACAGTATCCGATTGACTAACAACCCTACCCCTCGCGCCCTATTCGTAGTGGCCATGGTTTTTGACCTGCAAGAGTTTTCAAACACCGGTCTACTTACTCGCTCTTTGTCAACGCACAGCACCAATCAGCAAGTAACCAAAACAACGTAACCTGTAGCCTGTGCGTAGTCTGAAAAGAAAAAAGCCTCGAGTGTTACCACTAGAGGCTTGTAAGCTGTTGAATTAAATGGTGGGACGTCACGGACTTGAACCGTGGACCAAAGGATTATGAGTCCTCTGCTCTAACCAACTGAGCTAACGTCCCCCACAGCTTTACAGCCCCTTTATTGTAGCCAGTCAAAACGCGACAGCTTGGGCATTGCCCTATATTTACAAGAATTAAACCCATGGGCACACCAGCAAACTACATGGAAACAGATTGGGGGCTGGCGCAATGCGTACCATTTGTAGCTTGTTGTTGCGTGGTCTGTTGGTGGGTACTAGGGTGACAGTCCCTGTTGCGCCCTGCTACAGATGACGCAATCACTATGTAGTCAGTAGCCATTGAGACGTTTTGGGCACCTGTTGCCGCCACAAAGCCTCTTGTGGTTGGGGTCTGCAGGCTAGCTTTTATTCAAACTCAATGCGTGGCTGAGCATTTTTGATGTCACGTCTACCACTTGAATCATACGGTCGTATTGCATGCGTTGAGGGCCAATAACACCCAAGGTGCCCAGCACTTGTCCGTTGACCTCATAAGTTGCTGAAACAATTGAGACGTCTTCAAACGGCATACGCTCACTTTCACCACCAATGAATATGCGTACACCATCTGCCCTGTCTGACACATCTAGCAACCGCATGAGTTGTGCCTTTTGCTCAAACAAATCATATAACCGGCGCAGGTTCTTGAGGTCAGCAGAAAACTCAGACACTGCTAACAGATTTCGTTCACCAGATATAAACACATCGCCATCATCCTCAGTGTCGCTGTCAGCAGCCACTGCTGCTTGCATAAGCGCCCCAATTTCGTGACGCAAGACATCAACCTCGCGCTTGAGCCGGGCGCGCACTTCAACCATGCTCAAACCGGCATAGTTGGCGTTTAAAAAATTAGACGCTTCAAGGAGTTCGGCTTGGTTGTACGACACTGGGGTGTGTATCACACGGTTTTGAACGTCGCCGTCAGGTGAGACCAAAATGATAAGGACCCGCTTGTCGGACAGCGACAAAAACTCAATGTGTCTAAACACCGATGTGCGCTTGGGCACAGACACCACGCCGACAAAATGCGACAAGCTTGACAGCATGTTGGCCGCACTGTTGAGTACTTTAAGAGGTTGATCAGTAGGCAACTCGACTGGTGAGATGGCGAATGTGTTGCCAGCCTCGGACGAGTCTATGGTGAGCAAAGTGTCCACAAACAGGCGGTACCCCTTGCTTGTGGGTATTCGTCCAGCAGAGGTGTGCGGGCTGGCTACCAGGCCAAGGTCTTCAAGGTCGCTCATGACATTGCGAATAGTGGCGGGTGACAAGTCCAAGCCTTCGACTTTGGACAAGGTGCGTGAGCCCACAGGCTGCCCGTCTGCAATATATCGCTCCACAAGCGACTTGAGCAATAATTTGGCGCGGTCGTCTAACATGTAGCTATTGTACGAAGCTATGTTGTAATTTATTCACTATGAACAAGCCTATTTCGGCCACCGACACCTTCACGGCGTCCACCACTGCGGCAGCGGCACGCAAATTTCACCATGTCGCTTTGGTAGGCAAGTACCAAGCCGCGGGCTCTCACGAGGCCTTGCGCGGTTTGGCGCAATTTTTGGATGAAACCGGTATGGATGTGTCTATTGAGCGTGAAACGGCTCTCAACACCGACATGCACCAGTACCCAAGCATTGATGTAGATGCCATTGGTCAGCAGTGTGACTTGGCTGTGGTGGTGGGGGGCGATGGCACCTTACTTGGCGTGGGTAGGCGTTTAGCGCGCCACAACGTGCCCATGATTGGCGTTAACCAAGGGCGTTTAGGCTTTATTACCGACATTGCGCTAGAGGCCTACAAAGATGTCCTGCTCCCCATGTTGCATGGCGCGTATGACGAAGAAAGCCGCGCCATGATGCAGGCACAAGTGTGGCGAGACAACCACTGCGTGTTTGAAGCGACCGCCTTAAATGACGTGGTGGTCAACCGAAGCGGCACCAGCGGCATGATTGAGCTGCGCATCGAAGTAGACGGCCACTTTGTAGCCAACCAGAGGGCAGACGGCCTGATCATCGCTACGCCTACAGGATCAACAGCTTATTCCATGTCTGTAGGCGGACCCATATTGCACCCCAGTTTGGCAGGCTTGGTTGTAGCCCCTATTGCGCCGCACACCCTGTCCAACCGACCTATAGTGTTGCCGCGAGACGCGGAAATCGTAGTTGAGATAGCCAATGCCCGCGATGCCAATGCCAACTTTGACATGCAGTCGCTCACCAGCTTGATAGTGGGCGACCGCATCAAAGTCACCCCGTCACAGCACCACTTGCGCCTGCTACACCCCAAGGGCTGGAGCTATTTCGACACCTTGCGCAAAAAACTGCATTGGAACGAGGGTGTGGCTTAAGCCAGCACAGCGCCAAACTGAACACCATCCTGCTGACGTCACACATTTACTGTACATTTAAACAGTTTTCACAACCTGATTGGGGCATTTCACAGCCATGAGTTTGCGCCGCATTGCACTCAAAGATTTTGTCATTGTTCAATCCTTAGACATTGAGTTGTCTGAGGGCTTTACAGCTCTCACGGGAGAAACTGGCGCAGGCAAGTCGATATTGGTTGGCGCGGTACAAATTGCGCTAGGCCAGCGTACAGATGCCAGCATCATTCGCCACGGGGCACAGCGCTGCGATATTGCGCTTGAACTCGACAGCAACCCAGAGGTGGATAGCTGGCTCACAGAAAACGGCTTTGACACCCACGCCAGCACAGACGGCCAAGAACGCGAGCCCTTGCTGCTGCGCAGGCAAATAGATGCCCAAGGACGCAGCCGGGCATGGATAAATGCCAGCCCCGCTACCATGACGCAATTGCGTGCAGTGGGCGACGCCTTGGTAGACATTCACGGCCAACACGCGTGGCAAACACTGAGCAGCACGGCCTCACAACGCCAACTCATTGACGCTTACGCGGGCACCAGTACCAACGAAGTTAATGCAGCTTGGCAAACATGGCACAGCAGCTCACAAGCACTTGAAGTGGCACGCAACCGTCAAGCCAGCATGGCACAAGACGCCGATCGCTTGGAATGGCAAATTAACGAGTTGGTCAAACTGTCACCAGCCGCACATGAGTGGCCCGCGCTCAACGAAGACCACAACCGTTTGTCGCATGCGCAAGCCTTATTAGACGCAGCCCAAGTCGCCAGTAACACCCTGGACGACGACACTGCCAATACACTGGCCCTGTTGAGCAGTGCCGTCAACGTGCTGCACAAACAGGTCCATATCGAGCCACAGTTCGCTCCTATTGTTGATGTGCTCAAGCAAGCACAAGCCCTGTTAGAAGATGCCACGCACAGCTTGCACACCTATTTACGCAGGGCAGACCTTGATCCCAACCGATTGGCGCAACTCGATGAGCGAGTGGCGTTGTGGTTGTCACATGCCAGACGACTCAGGTGCTTGCCTGAAGACTTGCCTAATGTGGTGCAAGGGTGGAAAGATGAACTGGCTGAACTGACCCAAGCCAGTGACTTAGAAGCCATGCAAGAAGCGGTGAACAAAGACTTGAGGGCGCTCACCAAGGCCTGCACAACGTTGAGCACCAAGCGCCAACAAGCCGCCAAGCCTTTGTCGCAAGAAATCACCCAGGCCATGCAGACCCTGGGGATGCAAGGTGGCGTATTTGAAACCAGCATCACACCGCTTGCGCAGGTGCAAAGCCACGGCTTAGACCACATAGAATTTTTGGTAGCTGGCCACCCTGGTGTTCCCACAAGACCATTGGGCAAAGTTGCGTCTGGCGGCGAGTTGTCACGTATTGCCTTGGCTATTGCCGTTTGCACAAGCCGCTTGGGCAAAGCCCCAACACTTATATTCGACGAAGTTGATGCAGGCATTGGTGGACAAGTCGCCCAAACTGTTGGCGCACTGATGCAACGCTTGGGGGCCGACCGACAAGTGCTGACTGTGACGCATTTGGCACAAGTGGCCGCCAGCGCCCACAAGCAACTGGTGGTGAGCAAGGCACGCACCAGTGACAACACCATCTCGCAGCTCAGCGTTGCCAGCGGTGATACACGTGTCAGCGAAATCGCCCGTATGCTAGGTGGCGACGTCCATTCACAGACCTCGCTTGCTCACGCCCGAGAAATGTTACAAACAGCAGCCAAACCCCAATGACTACCCCAAGTCCTTCGTCATCTACCTCACACCACACAAGCTCTGACCATCCTTTAGAACTGGTCTTAATCACGGGCGTGTCTGGTTCCGGAAAATCAGTAGCGCTGACGGCACTAGAAGACAGTGGGTTTTTTTGCGTTGACAACCTACCCCCAGAGTTGCTAGGTGATTTTGTTAACCTAGAGCGCAAGCAACACATGCGCAAGGTGGCAGTGGCTATTGATGCGCGCAGCGCGTCAGGCTTGCCCTCACTGCCCAAGCAATTAAAGGCTTTGCAAGCCAGCGGCGTTCGCCTAACACCCATTTTTTTAGAAGCAACGACAGACGCCTTGGTGCGCCGATTTTCTGAAACAAGGCGCATGCACCCCTTATCGGCTGTTGCCTTGCAAATGCCCACGCTCGAAGGCAGTGGCGCAAAGCCAAGCAACCAGCGCCGGTTGTTGGTAGACGCGATTGAGCTTGAGCGTGAGTTGCTCAGTGACTTGCGTGACCAAGCCCACGTGGTGGATACCAGCCAAACCAGTGCCGCTAATTTACGCAGTCACATCAAAACGTTGATTGCTTACAGCGGGCAAGACAGTGGTTTGCAACTCATGTTTGAGTCGTTTGCATTCAAACGCGGCCTGCCCATGGACGCCGATTTTGTGTTTGATGTGCGCATGCTGCCCAACCCACATTACGAGCCTGCGCTCAAACAGCTCACAGGCCTTGACCAAGGTGTCATTGATTTTTTAAGCGGCCAACAAGCCGTTCAAGACATGGCTGCACACATTACCCAGTTTGTAGCGCATTGGTTACCCATGCTGCAATCCAGCCACCGCGCCTATGTCACTGTGGCCATTGGTTGCACTGGCGGACAACACCGCTCTGTCTATTTGGCGCAAACGCTCAGCAGCGCATTTGCATCCAAATGGCCCACTCAAGTCCGCCATCGTGAGCTGGACAAACTGCTAGTCGACCACAAATACGTGGTTTAAACAGCTTGGAATCAGTAGCCAGTGTGAGGCTTTACACAACTACAAGAACTGGGTTGCACACCATTTTTTAATTGGTGCTGGCAACGCCGCTGAAGCCAATTGACTTTTCAACACCCAGGCACCTTCGAATGGTTTGTCAAGGCCAGATTCAGCTCGATCCTGGTTAACTTGCGGGCTGTTGACGCTGAGCACAACTGGCGTTAAAAACAACTCTTTGTGCGTGAGTTGGTGCTTGATTGTTGGCTGCGCCAGTGCACCCAAGTCGTCAACTGACCATGTGTGGCTGGCAGCGGCCACATGGTTGGCGCTGAGCCACAGCGCCATGTCGTCTAAAGCGACAAACACCAAAGGCGCTTGCAAACCACCCCAAATGCCTGCGTTGCCTCGTTGTTGAAGCCACACCGCATCACCCCTGTCTAGGCACAACAAATACCACCGTTCAGAGGTGCGCTTGAGTCGCTTGGTTTTAACTGGGTAGTCGGTCGCAGCATCGGCCGCGTGCGCATTGCAGTTGCGAACCACCGGGCACCGCTCGCACGCTGGCGCTTTGAGATGACACACCGTGGCGCCTAAATCCATCAGCCCTTGGGTATAGCGCGGCATCGCCTCGTGAAGGGGCGAGCCACTGCGCTCGGCGTGCAGGGTTAAGCCAGTCACCAGTACGTGCGCTGCACCGAGCAGCTGTTTGTTGGCTGCGCTGCCAGACAGGTCGCCATCAAATGCCAACACACGTGACAACACACGTTTAACGTTGCCGTCATAAATAGAAATAGGCTCGCCAAAACAAAACGAGGCAATCGCTGCCGCGGTTGATGGCCCAATGCCTGGCAACGTTTCGAGCTGCTGCGCCGTAGACGGAAATTGCCCCTCAAACCGGCTCACCACCTCCTGTGCGCAGGCGTGTAAGTTGCGTGCCCTGCTGTAATACCCTAGGCCCGCCCACAAGGCCATGACTTGCGCTTGTGGTGCAGCAGCCAAGGCCTGAACATTGGGCAGGGCTTGTAAAAAACGCTCGAAATAAACCAACACTGTGGTCACTTGTGTTTGCTGCAACATGATTTCAGACAACCACACATGGTAAGGCTCACGGGTTCGCTGCCAAGGCAAATGATGGCGTCCGTGCACAGCTTGCCAAGCCACCAATGCTGGCCCAAATTCAGCGACCTGCTGGTGCGCTGTTAAATTGCTTGTCAAGCCCTCTGGCGGCCTATGACTTACCGCTGACATGTCGCACAAAAGTAGGTGGCTCGTTGGCCTTGAACGATGCGCTTAATAGGTGCTCGGCATTGGGTGCAGGCCTGCCCCTCTCGTCCATAAACCTGCGAGTTGGCTTGAAACAAACCGTGCTCACCATTGGTGTGTTTAAAGTCACGCAAACTGCTGCCGCCCAACGCAATGGCACGCACCAAAACAGTTTGAATGGCTTGGTGCAACTTGTTGATACGGACTCGACCTATGCGCTTGGCACCACGCGTTGGACGGATACCGGCCATAAACAAAGCCTCGGATGCATAAATATTGCCAACGCCCACCACCACATCCCCGCTGAGCAATACTTGCTTGATAGCACCGGCGCGCTTGGCCAAGCCCGCTGCAAAATAGTCTGACGTAAAGCCTGCCTCTAGAGGCTCAACGCCTAAATGACCCAGTAATTTGTGCGCTTGCGGGCTGTTTTCGCTGGGTGCAAACACCGCTGCACCAAACCGCCTAGGGTCATTCAGCCGCATCCAACAGGTAGTGGTTTGAAGCTCAAAGTGGTCGTGCGGGCCAAGTGGGCCAGGCCATTGCTGGCTGACGCTCACGCTGCCAGACATACCCAAATGCAGCAGCAGCAAACCCGCATCCAAATCAAACAACAGGTATTTGCCGCGCCGGCGAACACCCACAATGGTTTGCCCCACCAGTGTTTTGGGGTCTACACCCAAAGGCCAACGCAGTGGCTTGCCCACATGGACCCCTGAAATAGTAGTGCCCAGCAACATGGGGCTTAGGCTTTGCTTGGTTACTTCTACTTCTGGTAGCTCGGGCATGTCGTATTATCATCAAGTTGTAGAAACAGTTGGACGGGTATGGTATCGCCAAGCGCTGACCACTCGTGAAGAAGTGTCCATGAATAGACGCTGATTGAGCCTCCTACAACACCAATAAGTGAACCATTCAACAAACAGCTACGCAGCCTCACTATGACCCTCTATGTTTCAGCTTCTCGTAACTGCTTGTTAGGCGCCGCATACAAGGTGCTTGGTCATGCTGCACATGCGGTTGTTGTTTGCGCCTTATTGTCTGTCAGTGCATGGGCCAACTCGGCTACCACCAGTGGCCAGCGACAAGCTTACCGCTTGCAGCTGTATCAAGTGTTGGTAGCTGAAATTGCAGCCCGTGAAGGCGACGCAACAAGTGGCTACACATTTATGATTGAAGCGGCCAAAAGCAACGGTGACCCCGCCTTGTTTGAGCGTGCAGTTGAAATTGCGGTGGCTACTGGTTCAGGCGCTTTGGCTTGGGAGGCGGCCAGCTTATGGACAGGCGGCCAACCCAACTCCCTAGAGGCTCAACGCGCCATGCTGAGGGTCGCTTTGGCACTTGGCCGTGAGCAAAGCATCGTTACCAGCTTACAAAATATTTTGAAACTGTCGCCAGCAGAAAGCCGCTTGCAGCTGATTAGAGCGACACCGGCCACGCTGCTCAGACTGCCAGCCAACACCACAGTTGACCCTGTTCGCGTTGTCCGTTCAGCGCTAGCACCATTTTTAACAGACAGCGCCACCACAGCCGCCGTTTATGCAGCCATTGGTTTCGTGCAACTCAATGCCAAACTAAACGCGCAGGCGTTAGACAGCGCACAACTGGCACAACAAGCAAGTTCTGACACCACAGAAGGCGCACGACTGGCCTTGGCCTTGCTAGACCAAGGCACTGGCGCGGCCGAACCCATGCTGTTGGCCCACCTCAATGCCAACCCAACAAGCGTTCGCATTCGGTTTGGTTATGCACGCGCCTTGTTGAACAACAACCGTACCGTTGAAGCCTTAAGCCAAGCAGAGCTAGTCGCCAAGGACGACCCTAACTTTGCGCCTGGCTTGCTGCTACTCGGGCGACTGTTGCTTGATCAAAGCGTGCTGGTTCGTGCCCAAGACATTGCCCTAGGCGTTTTAAATATGGGAACTGCGGGCGCCACAGCTGAGAACGAACGAGTGACCGTACAAGCCTTGTTCTTGTTGGCTGATGTGGCTCAAGCCAGTCAAGAGTGGCAAGCTGCCAGCAACTGGCTTGACCAAGCGAGTTCACCAGAAGACATGCCAACTGTGGTGTACAAACGCGCGGTATTGCTCGGCAAACAAGGGTTTGAAAAACAAGGCTTCGCTCTGCTTGACACATTGGCCCAAGATACGCCCCAAGAAGTGCGCCTAAAAATGGCGACTAAAGTGCAGTGGTTGCGTGAGTTCGAACAGTACGAGCAGGCCTATCAACAGCTGTTACGCATGGGTGAACAGTTCCCCAACGACCCTGACCTCATGTACGAGCAAGCCATGCTGGCAGAGCAACTGGGGAACCATGACGACATGGAGCGCTTGTTGCGCTTGGTCATCCAAATCAAACCGGACTTCGATCACGCCTACAACGCACTGGGCTACTCGCTGGCCGACAGAGGCGAGCGACTGCCCGAAGCCATTGCCTTGATACAACAAGCACTTGCGCTCACCCCGAACGACCCCTACATGACGGACAGCTTAGGCTGGGCCTATTTTCGAAATGGCCAGCTACAACTCGCTGAAGAGTTTCTGCGTAAAGCCTATGCCGCCAAGGCAGACGCTGAAATAGCGGCCCACCTGGGCGATGTGTTGTGGCACCGCGGGAAACAAGACGAAGCCAAACATGTATGGCGAGCAGCAGCAAGTCGCCACATGAACAACAAGACGCTCAGCGCGACCATGCAACGCTTTGGCGTCGAGCCCTAAATGCTGCGCTGCAATGGGTTTAGGCTACTGGTAGCTGGCGCGGCCCTGTGGCTGGCGGGTTGCGCCAGCATGGCCCCCTCGCAACCAACACAACAAGCACCGTTTACAACAGGCGCTTTAGAGCCGATCAAACGCTGGCAAGGGCGGTTTGCCATAACAACGCTGAGTCAACCACCACACGCTGAGCGAGCCGCATTTGAACTGACTGGCACTGTCAAAACTGGCCAACTGGATATCATCTCGCCTATTGGAACAACCGTCGCCAGAATGATCTGGCGCCCCGGTCAAGCCTCTCTTATCAGCGGGGGCACATATACCGACTATGCAGACCTCGACGCCTTAAGCCAAGCATTGGTTAGCACCCACTTGCCCGTTGAGGCCCTGTTCAACTGGCTTCAAGGCCAGCCTAGCCCGATCAATGAAGCCCAGTTGCGCAGCAGTGTCTGGGTGGTGGACACCTGCCAAGTCCATGTTGGCAGGCTCAAAGCGCAACGCGACTACCCGCTGCCCCGCGTGTCATTAACGGTGGTGTTTGAGCCCGTAGCGCCCACTGAGCCCGGCGACAGTTGCAACGCGCAACAACAGCCATGAGAGCACCCAAACAAATTGGCGCAGGGCACTGGTGTGATTTGGCTGCACCAGCGAAAATCAATACGTTTTTACACGTTACCGGGCAGCGCGAGGACGGCATGCACCTGCTGCAATCTATATTTATGTTGCTGGACTGGGGCGACTACCTCGACATAGAGGTCACCCCATACGGCCACATTGAACGCATTGACAACGCACATACTGGCTTGACTCTGCCAGACAATGACTTATGCATGCAGGCTGCCTGTGCCTTGCAGCAGGCCACAGGCACAAGACTGGGCGCGCGGCTATGGCTTCACAAACACCTGCCTGCACAAGCGGGGCTTGGCGGCGGCTCGTCAGACGCTGCAACCTGTTTGGTAGCCTTAAACAAACTGTGGAACACCGGTTTAAACCAACAGCAGTTGTGTGACATAGCCGTTAAGTTGGGGGCTGATGTGCCATTTTTTGTCCGTGGGCACAACGCATTTGTTCAAGGCATTGGCGAACACATTACGCCCATCACAGTGCCCAGCACCGCGGTTTGGATTGTCAAACCCAACGCTGGCGTGTCAACACCTGCGCTGTTCAAGTCCAACGAACTAACGCGGAACACCGCAGCGATTGACTTGAGCACCCTGTGTAACTTGCCCAGCGATAAGTTGTGGGCATTTGGCTGCAATGACTTGCAAGACGTTGCCCAGACTTTATGCCCCGATATCAACATAGCCTGCAAGTGGCTTCAAGCGCAGGGCTTGAGCGCGCGCATGACAGGATCAGGCAGCGCAGTGTATGCACACTGCGCACCCCACTTGTTGACTGGGCACACGCTTGAGCCAACGCTGCCCAACAATTGGGTGTCGCACAAATGCAGAAATTTAGCAAAACATCCTCTCCTAGACTGGATTTAGCTAAAAAATGTTAGATAATAGAGGGCTTCGATAGGTAAAGACATGCCCTTGGTGTGTTTGTACTGCGAAGTGTGAAGTGGTTTTTCAAGAGCGGTTACAACGTGGCGGCTTTTAATTAACCACGTGTAGGGGAGTGGCCAAGTTGGTTAAGGCACTGGATTTTGATTCCAGCATGCGAGGGTTCGAGTCCTTCCTCCCCTGCCAAACGCTTTATACGTAAGCTGTATACGTTAGCTTTGTGCGTAAGTGACCTTCGACTCATTTCAGGTACTGGCGCATCAGCGCCGCTGCCTTGTATGCGCCAAGTTGCTTTCTCACTTTTTTCTAATTTTGACAAATCAAAGCTAGGTATCGCATGCAAGGGTCTGCACACGACTTCATGATCTTCACTGGTAACGCCAACCCTGTTTTGGCGGGTGAAATCGCACAGCACCTGGGCGTACCCTTAGGCGGTATGGACGTTGGTCGCTTTTCTGACGGCGAAGTCACAGTTGAAATCAAACAGAACGTCAGAGCGCGTCACGCTTTTATTGTTCAGCCAACCTGCGCGCCGACCAATGAAAACTTGATGGAGCTCATCATCATGGTTGACGCTCTAAAACGGGCATCAGCTACCCGCATATCGGCCGTTATCCCCTACTTTGGCTATGCCAGACAAGACCGTCGTCCCCGCTCAAGCCGCGTGCCAATCAGTGCGAAGGTAGTGGCCAACATGTTGCAAGCAGTTGGCGTATCGCATGTGCTCACAATGGATTTGCACGCAGACCAAATTCAAGGCTTTTTTGACATTCCTGTTGACAATATTTACGCCTCCCCCGCTTTATTGGGTGACTTGCGCAGCAAAAACTACTCAGACTTGTTGGTCGTCTCTCCTGACGTAGGTGGTGTGGTTCGGGCACGTGCCTTGGCCAAGCAACTCAACTGCGACATGGCGATTATCGACAAACGCCGTCCCAAGGCCAATGTCTCCGAGGTCATGCACGTTATTGGCGACATCGATGGACGCAACTGCGTCATCATGGATGACATGATTGACACAGCTGGCACCTTGGTAAAAGCCGCCGAAGTGCTGAAAGAGCGAGGCGCTAAAAATGTCTACGCCTATTGCACACATCCGATTTTCTCTGGCCCTGCCATTGAACGCATTAGCAAAGGTGAGGCCCTTGACGAAGTGGTTGTCACCAATACGATTCCCTTAAGCCAAGCTGCACAGGCTTGCGCAAAAATTCGCCAACTCTCTGTTGCACCGCTGATGGCTGAAACCATTTCGCGCATCGCTTCTGGTGAGTCGGTCATGAGTTTGTTTGCTGACCAAGACAACTTGTTTTAACAAGCTCTAGGCTGCAACAAAAGCGCTGCGACAGGCCAAACGCGATTCATAGGTTTGGTAGATAGCAGTTTATAAATTGAGACGATTTTGGTCGCGAAACGTCTCGCTATTGGAGTATGACTATGGAATTCATCGCTTTTGAGCGCGCTAAGCAAGGTACGGGTGCGAGCCGCCGCCTGCGTAACACTGGCCGCACGCCAGCCATTGTGTTTGGCGGTTCTTCTGAGCCTAAAAATATCGAGATAGACCACAACGCATTGTGGTTTGCGCTGAAAAAAGAAACCTTTCACTCGTCTATCTTAGAGATGGAATTAGACGGTACCAAAGAAAAAGTATTGCTGCGCGACGTGCAGTACCACCCTTTCAAGCAACTGGTGTTGCACGTTGACTTCCAGCGTGTTGATGAAAAGACCCGTGTTCACAAAAAAGTGCCATTGCATTTTGAAGGCGAAGAAACCTCATCAGCGGTCAAGATCGACAAGTGTTTGATCAACAGGGTCATGACTGAAGTCGAAGTTGAGTGTTTGGCTACCAACTTGCCAGAGAACATCACTGTGGACCTGTCTACCCTAACCAAGGGCGACACGATTCATGTGCGTGACCTCAAACTGCCAGCTGGGACCAAAGCAGTCATGCATGGCCGCACCAACCTCACGGTTGTGACAGCCGTAGCACCACGTGGTGCCGCAGTTGTTGTGAACGCGGCTGATGCCGCTTCTGCTGAGTAAGCATGGTTAACGCCAGCTTGCTGGCGTTAACACCAACCCGCGACAGGCACTGCCAGTCGCGGGTTTTTTCTTTGCCTTACACATTCAACTGCAACTTGTTGCAAATGCCAACCACCCTCAAAGTCGGATCAACACACGCGCTGTGTAAGGCTATCTGGCGCTAAACTCAACGCCATGATTAAGTTATTTGTTGGCCTGGGCAACCCGGGCTCAGACTATGCCCACACCCGCCACAATGCTGGATTTTGGTGGATTGACGCCTTGGCCGACCAGTGGCGTATGGGCATGCGCCCAGAGCGCAACTACTTTGGATTAATGGCCAGGGCTCAAATAGGTGGCAATACCGTGTGGCTGCTAGAACCCCAAACGTTTATGAATGCCAGCGGCAAGTCTGTGGGAACACTGGCGAGATTTTTTAAAATTGCCCCTGAAGAAATATTGGTTGCCCATGACGAGCTAGACATTACACCGGGTGAAGCAAAACTCAAGCTCGGCGGTGGCCATGCAGGCCACAACGGGTTGCGCGACATTCATGCGCAGCTTGGCAGCTCTAATTATTGGCGGTTACGCATTGGCATTGGCCACCCGGGTGACAAAAGCCAGGTGGCCAACTGGGTGCTACAAAAACCGTCGCCCGATGAACGCGCTGGCATCAATCAATCCATGGACAGGGCACTTAAAGCTGGTGACCACTTGCTGGGCGGGCAGATGGACAAGGCGATGGCTTTAATCCACACCAGCAAGCCGCCGAGGCCTAAACCACCAAAGCCCTTGTCAGCATGCGCAACGCCACCCGCTTTGACAACACACGTGTCACCCAAGCTCGATGACAAGGACAAACCAAACGCTGCCTAGGCGCGGGAGATCAAACGTCTTGTTTGTGAGCCGTCAGTCGGTGGTACTTGCGCATGAGCTGCTCGCGAGACTCCACAAACTCAGGGTGAATCGGGATACACGCCACAGGACAAAGGGCCACACACTGGGGCTCGTCAAAGTGACCGATGCACTCCGTGCATTTATGTGGGTCTATTTCGTAAATAGACTCACCCATATAGATGGCCTCGTTGGGGCATTCGGGTTCGCACACATCGCAATTGATGCATTCATCGGTAATAAGTAAAGCCACCGCTTTATCCCTTTATGTTGACCAACGCTGCGGCCACTGGCACAGACACCAAGCCAGACACATCACCGCCCAGCTTGGATATTTCACGCACCAACGTGCTGGAGATGCATTGCAACGAGGGTTCAGGCAGCACGATAATGGTGTCAAAATTGGTGCTCAACTTGCGGTTCATGGCGGCCATTTGTGCCTCAAAATCAAAGTCAGCATGGTTGCGAACACCTCTAACAACGCCTAATGCTTGATGCGCCGCACAGAAATCAACAACCAGACCATCAAACGCGTGCACCTCAATGTTCGGCGTGTCAGACAACGACAACCGCACAAGATCCATACGTTGCTGTAGGGAAAAGAGGGTCTTCTTGTGGTGAGCCTCGGCCACGCCCACCACCACACGGCCAAACAACCTAGCGGCACGGCGCAACACATCTTCGTGGCCCAAAGTTATAGGATCGAACGTTCCGGGGTAAACCACTGTGGTTGTCATATGCTGCGCCTCAAGTGCTTGTGACTAGTTGCTCTAGTAAATAAAAATACACGGCTCCGGCTTTGCTGGACTTGGTCACCTGCAAGCCAAGCTCAGCCAACTCATGGCCTTGCCATACACGTGGCGCCTCAAGATAAACCACGCCATCGGGGGCAATGGCCATCGCTGCAAACTGCAATGCTTGAGCAAACATCGTCTCGTTGCCGCCACCTGCACCGCCCGCAATTGTTTCAAACGGCGGGTCTAAAAATACCACGTCCCAACCTGCGCCTTTTTGAGCACCTAATAAGGATAAAGCATCACCTGCCACCACACGCACACCGGCCATTGAAAACTTGGCTTGAGAGGCGTTGAGTGCCTGCAGAGCAGCACGGTCTCGCTCAACAAGCCACGTCATACTGGCACCGCGTGAGGCCGCCTCAAAACCCAATGCACCGCAACCAGCAAATGCATCCAAGCATGTGCGCCCGCTTAGGTCTTGTCCCAGCCAATTGAACAGCGTCTCACGGATACGGTCACCCGTGGGACGCAAACCGCTGGCCAACGGCACTGTCAACTTGCTACGCTTGAATGTGCCACCGATAATACGCACCTCACCGGCTTTTGCATGCGGTTTTTTAAGTTGTGCAGGGACCGTGGAAACAGGGCGACCACCTGCTTGAACGTGTTTGAGTGGGGTGTGGCTGGTTTTCATAGAATAGGTCTATTGTAGAAAAAACATCATGTTCAGCTTTTTCAAGAAAAAACCAAGCCTTACACCCATTGTGGATGCCCAAGATGCAGCCGCGACGCTGCCCACCGAGCCCAACACAATTGGCGCCGCCCGAGAAGCCGACGCTCGCACTGGACCCGGTGGTGCACCCACTGCAGAGTCGGGGCTGCTGACCGGCGACGTGTCAGACACGTCGCCTGCAGACACGCTCACAACAGGTGTTGTGCCTGAGGCACCAATACGGGTTGAAGTCGTTGACAAAGACCCCGCCTCCAGAGGCGCATGGTTGGATAGGTTGAGAGGCGGTCTTAAGAAAACAGGCCAACACATTGGCAGTGTCTTTGTATCAGCGCGCATAGACGATGCGTTGTACGAGGAACTTGAAAGCGCTCTACTCATGTCCGATGCGGGGGTTAAAGCCACGGCGCACGTGTTGCAGGCGCTAAAGACCAAGGTTAAAAAAGAACACATCACCGATGTGCAACTGGTCAAAGCGGGCTTGGTTGAGATCTTTGCTGACTTGCTCGCGCCGCTAGAAAAGCCACTTGCCATTGGCAAACACAAACCCACAGTCATCATGATGACTGGCGTCAATGGCGCGGGTAAAACCACCTCTATTGGCAAACTAACCCGCCACCTGAGCGATGCTGGCGCCAGCGTGCTACTGGCCGCTGGCGACACCTTCAGAGCTGCGGCACGCGAGCAATTGAGCGCATGGGCAGAACGCAACAACGTGGACATCGTCAGCCACAACGGCGCTGACCCAGCAGCGGTAAGCTTTGACGCGGTCACCGCAGCCATGGCGCGCGGCAAAGACGTGGTGCTGATAGACACCGCAGGTCGCCTGCCCACCCAAACACACCTGATGCAAGAATTACAAAAAATTAAACGTGTCATCCAAAAAGCCAGCGACACGGCCCCTCACGAGGTGCTGCTGGTCATTGACGGCAACACAGGCCAAAACGCACTCTCCCAAGTGAAAGCCTTTGACGACTGCATTGGCCTGACTGGCCTCATAGTCACCAAGCTGGATGGCACCGCCAAAGGTGGCGTACTTGCTGCAATCGCCATGGAGCGCCCCATACCGGTGTACTTCGTGGGCGTTGGTGAATCGGTGCTAGACCTTCAAAACTTCAAAGCACACGAGTTTGCACAGGCTATGCTGGCTTAACTGAGGCGACAGCCGCCCATGCGCTATAGCTGCATGGGTTTAGCCCCTGCGCCACGTATGGAATTTTCCCACCCATCGCAACACAGCCGCTGGCGCATGGGCACGCTTCCATTCACCCGCGGCGTACTTGTTGGCCTCACCCATGGTGGGATAGGTGTGAATGGTGCCCAGAATTTTATTCAAACCCAAGCCGTATTTCATAGCAAGCACGAACTCTGTCAGCAAGTCGCCGCCTCCAGCGCCCACGATGGTGGCGCCCAAGATGGTGTCTTTACCGGGTTTGGTCAGCACTTTGACGAATCCAGCGGTAGCAGAGTCGGTGATGGCACGGTCCAGTTCGTGCAACTCAAATCTTGTCACCTCTACCGCTATGCCTTGGGCTGCGGCCTCGGCTTCACTCAAACCTACACGCGCCACTTCGGGATCGGTAAAGGTGGCCCACGGTATCACCCTGTAGTCAACCTTAAATAATTTAAAGTCGCCAAACAAGGCATTAACGGCGGCAAACCATGCCTGATGCGACGCCGTATGGGTGAACTGGTAAGGGCCCGCCACATCGCCTGCAGCCAAGATATTGGGGTATTTGGTTTGCAAGTACCCGTTGGTTTGCACCACCCGCCCCACCTCAATACCCAACGCCTCTAGGCCAAAACCTGACAACCTGGCGTTGCGTCCTACCGCTGCAATGAGCACGTCAAACTCAATGCGCTTTTCCGCTCCGTTGTGGATCACCACAATCGCATGTGCGCGACCCTGATGACCAGGCCCGCTTGGCTCACCCGGCTCACAACGTACCGCTTGATGCCCTGCAAGGATGGTCACACCATCGCGTTGCATAGCCGCAGCCACCACCTCAGAGGCGTCCTCATCTTCGCGCGGCAATATGCGTGTGCCCATTTCAACTTGCGTCACACCGCTGCCTAAACGCGCCAAAGCGTGAGACAACTCACAGCCAATGGGGCCGCCACCCAACACCACCACACGCTGCGGCGCTGAGGGAAGCGCTGCCAGCGCATCCCACATGGTGTCGCTGGTCAGCACACCCACATCATCAATGCCTGGCAGCGGCGGCACAAATGGGCGTGCGCCAGTGGCAATGATGATGGCGCGGGTGGTGAGTGTTTGAACCCCACCATCGGTGTCCGTAATCTCGACTGTCCAAGGGTCTACGATTCGGGCATAGCCTTGCACCACGTCAACGCCCAAGGCTGTGTAACGCTCTGTGCTGTCGTGGGGCTCAATGGCTGTGACCACTTGGCGGACACGCTTCATCACGTCAGGAAAAGAAGCCGCCACTTGTGCGTGATCGACCACCGCATGGTTCAGGCCATAGGTGTGCGCGTGGCGCATTTGATGGGCAACCTTGGCACTTTTTATAAGCGCCTTGCTGGGCACACAGCCATAGTTCAAACAATCACCGCCCATTTTGTGCGTTTCAACCAAGGTGACTTTGGCTTTGACTGCCGCGGCGATATAGGCACTTACCAGACCGGCTGCACCACCGCCAATAACCACCATGTTGCGGTCAAACTGCTTAGGCCTGCTGTAGCCGCTGTACACGCGCTTGGCTTGCCATTGGGCAACAAACCATTTAGCCACCCAAGGAAACAGTGCCAGCAACACGAACGAGCCTAATAAACCCGGCGAAGCAATACCACTGAGGCTGTCAATTTGAGCCAATTGCGTACCCGCCAGCACATACACGACCGTACCTGGCAGCATGCCAACCTGACTGGCCCAATAAAAAGTACGTGCTTTCAACTGGGTAAGGCCCATCAGCAAATTGATGAGAAAAAACGGGAACACCGGCACCAAGCGCAAGCTGAACAAGTAAAACGCACCGTCTTTGGCAATCCCATCGTTGACTGCACGTAAGCGCTCGCCGAAGCGGCGCTGCACCGTGTCACCCAAGACAAACCGCGCAGCCAACATCGCCAGTGTGGCCCCCGTGGTTGAAGCAAACGACACCAACAACAAACCTTGCCAGAGGCCAAACAGCGCACCACCAGCCAGAGTGAGCCACACGGCGCCGGGCAGCGACACAGCGGTCACCAGCACATACACGACAAAGAACGTTGCCGCAGCGGCCCACGGCTGATCAACGCGCCAAGAAGCCAAACCTGCTGCGTGCGCCTTCAGCGAGGCAAGGCTCAGCCATTGGCTGGCGTCGCTGCGGGCATACACCCACAGCGCAGCAACCACTACAACAACAACAAGTAGCTTTATCAGCAACGACAGTGGGCGGCTGCTGTGAGCAGTGGGAGAATTCATGTGTCAAAACCTAGGTTAAATTAAAGCTGGCACCCAAGCGTTCACACCCCTATTCGATAATGATCTATTGCAGGTTACAGGCCTCAACGCGGTGCTGTTACTTCACTGTAACCTAGGGCCTAGACCCAACGTATGCATTGACACACGCGATCACACCGCCTGCTCAATTTACTCAACAAACCACTGTGTTTCATACCCAGGACCGTTCAGACCATGTCACGTTATTTACTCACCCGCCGCAGCACCCTGGGACTAGCCCTCGCCTCATGGTTGTCGCTGACCACGCCAATGACTGCCAACATCGCCATCGCCGCAACAGGTGCACAGCCTTGGTCAGACATTGAAACAAACGCCAAGGGTCAAACTGTTTATTTCAACGCATGGGGTGGTGGTGAGCGTATCAACGCCTACCTGCGCTGGGTTGGCGAGCAAGTGCAAACGCAGTACGGCGTGAAGTTGGTTCACGTCAAGGTGGCAGACATTGCTGAAACCATCGCCAGAGTGCGCGGCGAAGTGGCTGCTGGCAAACGAAACAATGGGTCAACAGACCTCATGTGGGTCAATGGCGAAAATTTTGCCACCCTCAAACGAGAAGGCTTGCTGTTTGGACCCTTTGCGCAAGCATTGCCCAACTTTGTGCACGTAGACACTGCAGGCAAGCCCACCACACTGAAAGATTTTGGTGAAACCACAGGCGGCTTAGAGTCGCCTTGGGGCATGGCCCAGCTCACCTTTTATGCCGACAGACAGCTGCTCCCCACGCCACCGCGCAACGCACAAGAACTGGCACAACTCGCCGCCAAACAGCCAGGGCGCATCACCTATCCGCGCCCACCAGAGTTTCATGGAACCACATTTTTAAAGCAGTTGTTGCTTGAACTCAACCCACAACGCACCTGGCTTGATCAACCGGTGACAGACGCTGCTTTTAAACAAGCCACTGCGCCACTGTGGACCTACCTAGATGCCCTGCACCCAAACCTGTGGCGCAGCGGTCAACAATTTCCCACCAGCGTGGCTCAAATTGCCCAAGGCGTATCCGACAGGTCGCTGCTACTGGGTTTGACCTTCAACCCGGTTGAGGCCAGTGCGGAGGTTGCCGCGGGAAAACTACCCGTGTCGACCTACAGCTACCAACATACCGGGGGCACCATTGGCAACACCCATTTTGTAGCCATTCCAACCAATGCCAATGCGCCCCAAGGTGCACAAGTGGTCGCTAATTTCTTGTTGTCGCCGCTGGCTCAGGCTCGTAAATCTGATATCCGTGTGTGGGGTGACCCCACCGTGCTGGACCTACAGTCGCTAGACGCCGCAGGACAAGCCGCTTTTGCCGCAGCTACCAGCGGCAATACAGGCGGTGCGTTGGCCAACACAGCACCCACATTGGGCGAACCGCATGTGTCCTGGGTAGGCGCACTTGAGACGGCATGGATTCAGCGCTACGGCCAATAGCCGTCAACCTTGACTCGGACGCCACATAAAGCGCCGGCTTATAGGTCAACTTAAACACCAACCCATCGCTGCTGCACACCACAAGCCTTCCATGACGGTATCGTCCAACACTTTCAGCCGCATAGGCTTGTTTTTCATGCTCAGTGCCTTGGCGCTGGCCTTGGGTATCCCCTTGGCTGCAGCACTTGGACACGCTGGCGTGCAAGGTGCTTCCCATCACGCATGGGATACCTTGCTACGACACCCCAGCACGGGGACTGCGCTGTTACTAAGCCTCATCACATCGTTGGTCTCAGTAGTTGCTTGTGTTGGCCTGGCGAAGTGGTTGGTGTTTTATTTGTGGGTTGCATCAGGACAAACCAACCGGTCATGGCAGCGTTTTACGCGCTGGCTTCCGGCTATGCTGGCCATGCCGCACGTGGCTTTTGCCATTGGTATTGTGTGGCTGATTGCACCCAGTGGTTGGCTGGTACGTGTGGTGTCACCTGGCTTAACTGGCTGGCAGTGGCCACCAGATTGGCCGTTGGTCAATGATGCCTTTGGCTTGGGCTTGTGCGCTGTACTCATCGGAAAAGAGCTGCCTTTTTTACTGTGGAGCCTGGCCACGCAGCTGCAACGCCCCGATATGCAACAAACGCTGTCGCGCGCCATGACCACCGCGACATGCCTTGGCTACAGCCCTCGCCAAACTTGGCAGCGCATCATGTGGCCCATGCTGTTGCCCAAGCTTGGTTGGCCATTAATGGCCATGTTTGCCTATGGCATCAGCCAAGTAGACATGGCCTTGGTCGTTGGCCCCAACCAGCCGCCAACGCTGGCGGTGCTGGCATGGCAGTGGCTGCAAGACCCCGACCCCCGCATGGCCAGCGCCGGCATAGCAGCAGCTTGGCTGCTGAGTGTTGCAGGTGCTGCGTGCGCATTCCTAACGTGGCTGGCCATGCGCTGGCAGGGTTGGCAGCGCTTGAACACCCGCGGCCACCACAACTTTTCAAACCATGTCCCAACCGGTGCTGGGCACACCACACACCGGCACAAATCTGCAGTCGCCTTTTGGAGAGGCTTTAGTGGCGTGTATGTGGCGATAGTGTTGGCTTTGGCAACAGCCAGCTTGACCCTGTACTGGCCCTTCCCCAATGTGTGGCCGCAGCAGTGGCACTGGGGCGCATGGGCGCAAGCCCTCATCAGTTCTGAGGCCTTGGGTACCACTTGTAGCTTGGCATCCATGAGCAGCATTGCCGCTATGCTGTGGACGCTGGCGTGGCTAGAGGCCGCACCGCCTCGTCTGGAGTTGGCCATAAGACCTGCGCTGTATGGCCTGTTGGTTTTGCCGCCTGTGTTGTGGTTGTCAGGACTGCACCAAGCTGCCACCGTGGTGGGGATAGATGCCAGTTGGGTCGGCGTTGGCGCAGCCCACACATTGGCTGTGCTGCCGTACACCGTGCTGATGTTGAGCCCAGCCTACCTCAGCTTTGACCAGCGTTTGTCATGGGTCAGTGCCAGCCTTGGCGTACCAACATGGCGCTATCTCTTGGGCGTGAAATGGCCAATGCTAAAGACCGCCATACTCAACGCTTGGGCAGTTGGCTTTGCAGTCAGTGTGGCCCAGTACCTCCCCACACAAATGCTGGGGGCTGGGCGTGTGACGACCATCACTACAGAAGCAGTCACGCTGGCCAGCGGCGGACAACGCGACACAGCATCTGCTTTCGGGCTGCTACAAATAGTGCTGCCAGCAGTGGCTTTTGGCTTGGCCCACGTGTGGGCAAAGCGCACACCCTATACCTATTAATTGCGCATGCGTTTAGACATCCAGATCAACAACTTGGGCCTCATTGGCCAAGCCCCGCTGCTTCGCGACATCCGTTTAAGCGTTGAGGCGGGCAGTGTGCACACGCTGATGGGGCCCAGCGGCAGCGGCAAAAGCAGCTTGTTATTGGCCATTGCTGGTCAACTGCACGCGCCAATGGCCTACCAAGGGCACATCAAGCTGGACGCAATGGCACTGGACCACACGCCCGCGCACCTCAGGCGCATTGGCATGATGTTTCAAGACGACTTGTTGTTTCCGCAACTCAACGTTTTAGACAACTTGCTATTTGGCGTGCCACGCCACGCCCTCAGTAACACCCAACGCACTGAGGCAGCTCAGACAGCTTTGGCTGAGATTGAGATGAGTCACAAGGCGCACAGCTGGCCTCACCAGTTGTCAGGTGGCGAGCGGACACGCGTGGCGCTGATGCGTGCCCTATTGGCTCAACCGAAAGCACTGTTGCTAGATGAACCATTTGCAACATTAGACGCCGACTTGCGCCAGCGATTGCGCAAGTGGGTCTTCAGCACCTTAAAGGCCAGCGGCGTACCCACTTTGGTGGTGACACACGATGTGCAAGATGTTGAGAGCAGTGACACACTGACCCGATTGCTTGCTGCTGAGCCACCGGGCACGTTCACATGCTAGACAACTACACACAAAAGGCCATTCGCCCACTTATCAGCAGCTTAGCTGGCGCACTTCACGGCCTTGGAGTGGGTGCCAACACGCTGACTTGGTGGGGCTGGGGCTTGGGCATGGCCAGCGCCGTGGCCATTGTCAACCAGATGTACGTGCTTGGCTTGTGCGTGCTGTTGCTCTCGCGCCTATGCGATGGCCTAGACGGGGCTGTGGCCAGGCTGAGCCAGCCCAGTGATGCGGGCGGTTTTCTGGACATCAGTTTAGATTTTTGGTTTTATGCAGCTATTCCGCTGGCATTTGCGTGGGCTGACCCCGCGAGAAACGCCTTGGCTGCTGCGTGTCTACTGGCCGCATTTATAAGCACTGGCACCAGTTTTCTGGCCTATGCTGTTATGCGTGAAAAGCAAAAAGCACACACATCCCAAGCAACTTATCTACAACCTCAACATGAACCAAACCCCACAGCGCCAGAGGCTACCGTCACCCGAGCCGACAAGTCGTTTTACTTTGTAGGCGGCCTGACTGAGGCCACAGAAACGTTGGGGTTTTTTGTGGCGATGTGCCTGTGGCCATCGTATTTCCCAACCCTCGCCTTTGTCTTCTCAGCGCTGTGTACCGTCACCAGTCTGACCCGTATTCGTTCGGGTCTGCGCGACTTATAAACCAACAGCCACTATGAACCGCACCATTGTTGTAACAGCGCTTCTTACGGCGAGTCTGGCATATGCCCATGCGTTGTCGCCCATATCCGAAAGGGCGCAAGTACCCGCACCGCTGCTCCACGCAACAGGTCAGATAAACGCTATGTGGAACCGTGTTGGCCTGCCAACAGACAAGGGCGTCGCCGCGCCCGTCATCAGCGTTGCCATTGCACCAAACTCAACTGCGCCGGCCGTTCGCATAGACAGCAATGCGAGTTATGGGCACTTGTTACAAAAGGGGCCATGGCCTGCGGGGGTGATCAGTTGGCAATGGCGCTTAGACACCGCCCTGTCTAAAGCCAACCTGCAAGAGAAAGCTGGCGACGATGCTGCGCTCAAGGTGTGTGTCAGTTTTGCCCACCATGATGCTAGCGTGCCTTGGGGTGAGCGTTTGCTGCTGCGCATTGCCCGCAGCACCAGCGCGCTTGACCTACCCGCAGCCACCATTTGCTATATCTGGGACAACCGATACCCCATCGGTACGACGGGTGCAAATCCTTATACCAAGCGGGTCCGCTACATGGTGCTGCAAACCAATACCAGCGCGCTGAATGAGTGGACGACACAACGGCGCAATTTGTCGGATGATTTTTTAAAACTCTTTGGTGACGAGGCCCAAGTGGTCCCACCAGTCAGCGCTATAGCTGTTGGCGCAGATACCGACAACACACAAGAACAAGCGCTTGGTTGGGTCAACAATTTACGATGGGAAACACCGGCTACATATTAGAACGCAACCGTCTTTGTTAGCCCAAAAGTCCTCACTGTATAAAACGTGCAAAATAGTTTCAAATAGATAACTAAAAATTACATGTTTGCCCTCCATTTAAGTACGTCATTTTGAACGCCACAAAACAAATAGTTCTTCTGGGTGCTGGCCATGCACACGTCCATATCATCCAACATTGGCAGCAATCGGCTGCCCCGAACGCACAACTCACAGTAGTTACACCGCGGGCTGAACACATTTACAGTGGCATGCTGCCAGGCCTTATAGCGGGCAAGTACCAACGAACTCAGTGTGAGCTGCACGTGGCACGCTTGCTCAAAAATAGCGCAGCCAATTGGATACAAGCCAGCGCACGGCACATCAACGCGGCCAGCCAAGTCATCACACTAAACACTGGACAACAGATTTCTTTTGATACCTTGTCGATAGACATCGGCAGCGCCATGAACAAGCTTGAGCTGAATAAGCGCATACCAGGCGCAGCTGAACATGGCCTATGTATTCGTCCTATTGATGACTTTGCAACCCAATGGCCGGCAGTGCTGGCACGCCTTCGCCAAAAGCCTCAAAGTGTGGTCGTTGTGGGCGCTGGCGCATCAGGTGTTGAAATTATTTTGGCAGTGGCAAAGGCACTGGCGCTGAGTCAAACCAAAGCTGGACTCACACTGATAGCTGGCACACGGGGCCTGTTGCACAACTACTCTCCCATGGCCAAACGACTGGCCGGCGAAGTCCTTCAGCGCGCAGGGGTTCAGGTGATTGACCAACATTGTGTCGGGCTGACCAGCCATACGCTCAGTTTGCACGGTGGCCTGCGTTTAAAATGTGACTTAGCTATTCTTGCAACAGGTGGCCATGCCCCCACCCTATTGGCGCCGTCTGGCTTGTCATTGAACGACTACGGCTACATTCGCGTGAACGAGTATGGCCAATCACACTCCCACCCCAACGTCTTTGCTGTCGGCGATGTCAGTGCCAGCACGCCTTACCCGCATCCAAAAAGCGGCGTATACGCTGTGAGGGCTGGGCCGCCCTTACTGCGCAACCTGTTGGCCAGTGCAAACAGGCATTCTTTGGTGGCATTTAAACCTCCAAAGCGCACATTGAACTTGCTGAATTTAAGCAACGGAAGTGCCCTTGCAATTTGGGGCAGCTGGGCAGCTTGCTCACGCCTATTTTGGTGGTGGAAGAACGTAATCGACAAAGGTTTTATTGCCAAGCAGGTGCAACGCATTGCGCAAAAAGAAATGCCTAAACCAGCACCAAAAGTCAGTACGTCATGAACAAATAATTGGCGCAGTGTTACGCCGCTTAGGTTGGAGGTTGCGCGTGTTGCAGCTGCGCCAAGCCCACCTCGTTGGCGATATGCAACGTTTGCGTGGGGTAAGCGAACTGAGCGCCGTGCTGGTTCACAATCGCCATGATCCGCGTCAGCACGTCTTCCTTGATGGCGTGAAATTGCAACCAATCGGTTGTAGTCGTGAACACATACACCATGAACTCTAAATGCGATGCTGCATAAGCGTTGAAATGGACAATTTGCGTTTGCTGTTGGGCTATATCCGGGTGGCTTTTCAGCATCGCACGCACATCGTTCACAACAGCATGCAGGACGTGTGCGTCTTCATAACGAATGCCTATATTTTCATAAATACGTCTGTGTGCCATTCGCGATGGATTTTCCACAATGATGGAGGAAAACATAGAGTTAGGGATGTACAAGGGCCTTTTGTCAAAGGTGCGAATGCGCGTGAGGCGCCAGCCTATATCCTCTACGGTGCCTTCAATGTCACGGTCAGGTGAACGTACCCAATCACCCACAGAAAATGGCTTGTCAAGGTACAACATGAGGCCGCCAAAAAAGTTGGCCAATAAATCTTTTGCGGCAAAGCCTACCGCGACACCGCCTACGCCACCAAAGGCCAATACACCTGAAATTGAATAGCCCAACGTTTGCAAAGCCACTAAAAACGCAGTGATCACCACGCTCAAACGCAGCAGCTTGCCAATGGCAGTGGCTGTGGTTTTATCCATAGGCGCAGCGCAGCGCTGCTCGTCAATCAAATTGGTTTCTGCAAAGCGGATAAAACGCGTGAAAAACATTGCGACGATCACAATGTAGGACATGCTGCGCACTTCTGGCCACAACTCGAGCAGGGAGCTTTGTGTGGCGTTGTCCAACACCTTAGCGGCTACCGTCAATCCAATCGTCCACACAAACAAACGCACCGGGATACGCGCGGCGTCTAGCAGCGCGTCGTCCCACAAGGACTTGGTATTGGCAACCACCTTCTCGGAAGCGTCTATGAAACGCATCAAAACAAAATTACACAACACAGTAAACAACACCACCACAAAGACTTGGCTCAACCAAATCTTTGGGTCGCTAGAGGTCTGTAGGAGGTAGGCGTATAAATCAGTTAAAGCTTGCATAACTGCTATTGTAAATAGCGTTCAAGCTTGGTTGCTTGCTGGGCTGAAGTCGCTTGATGCGATCTGACCGTTATATCCAAGTTAGGTTAAAGCCGCCACTGCCCGCTCCCACTGCGCCATTTTTGCTTGAGCCTGGTCTGTTGACCACTGCGGCTCAAACACCCGCTGCACACGCCACTGGGACTTCAGCTGGTTCAAGTCTTGGTATATACCAACATGCAGCCCTGCAAGATACGCCGCGCCCAGCGCCGTGGTTTCTACAACTTGAGGGCGCACGACGGATACACCAGCCAAGTCAGCTTGCATTTGCATCAGCAAATCATTGACACAGGCGCCGCCGTCAACACGCAGCTCCGTAACGGCTTGTCCGCCATGGCACAACGCGTCTTTGCTCATGGCTTGCAACAAGGCCGTGCTTTGCAGGGCAATGCTCTCTAAAGCCGCTCGGGCAATGTGTGCCATGGTGGTGCCACGGCTCAGTCCTGTAATGCTCCCTTGTGCATCAGGCAACCAGTAAGGTGCACCCAAGCCCGTAAAGGCGGGCACCATGATGACGCCCCCGCTATCGGGCACGCTGGAGGCTAAGGCTTGTACGTCAGCGCTGGCATCAATGGCACCCAAACCGTCTCGCAGCCACTGCACAACTGCACCGCCCATAAACACGCTGCCTTCCAAGGCATACGAGGGTGTAGCGCCCCATTGCGCCAAGCGTGTGGTGATCAAGCCGTTGGCGCTGGCCAAACCTTGATCTCCGGTATGCATGAGCATGAAGCAGCCAGTGCCGTACGTATTTTTAGCCTGCCCTGGCTCGAAACAAGTTTGACCAAATACAGCCGACTGCTGATCACCAGCCACACCACCAATAGGCCAGCGATGACCAACGATGTTGGCGTCTGTAAAGCCAAATTCAGCACTTGAGGCCAACACCTCTGGCAGCATGCTGCGGGGGATATTAAGCTCGGCCAACAAGCTGTCATCCCATTGTCCAGTATGGATGTTGAACAACATGGTGCGCGCCGCATTGCTCACATCTGTAACGTGGCGCTTGCCACTGGTTAATTGCCAAATAAGCCATGTATCCACTGTGCCAAACACCAAATCGCCTTGGTCGGCCAAAGCCTGCGCGCCGTCGACGTGGTCGAGTATCCAGCGAATTTTCGTGCCTGAAAAATACGGGTCTAACAGCAGACCAGTTTTGCTGCGTACTGTGTCCAGCAATCCTTTGTCACGCAAGCCACCACAAATAGAGGTGGTGCGCCTGTCTTGCCACACGATGGCGTTGTAAATGGGTTGGCCAGTGCGCCTGTGCCACACCAGCGTGGTTTCGCGTTGGTTGGTAATACCAACGCCGGCAATGTCACTAGGGTTGATGTCACTTGTACCCAACACCTTGGCCAGTACGGCAAGCTGGGTATTCCAAATGGCAAACGGATCGTGCTCAACCCAGCCTGGATTAGGAAAAATTTGCTCAAACTCTTGCTGTGCACTGGCGGCAATGTCTCCGTTGTCTTTAAACAAAATGGCCCTTGAACTGGTGGTTCCTTGGTCTAAGGCAATCAAATATGACATGTATGAAACTCCAAAAATGTAAGGCTTGTTACGACGCTTTTGGATGCACAGCGCAGCTTCAAGCGGCAACCACGCATTCAACGCCGGCGTTGTCCATGAGGTCAGTGAACAGTGGCGGTGGCGTCATGTCTGTAAACACCACATCCAACTCGTCAATACGGCCCAGCTCGACCATCGCGGGACGAGAAAACTTGGTGCTGTCGGCACACAGCCAGACTTGACGTGAGTTGGCGATGATGG
>Ga0222649_1000100_pt1 | contig 34364 bp, 31 predicted proteins | sample AntAcemetagen337_FD_179865 | JGI IMG/M metagenome (GOLD analysis project Ga0222649, IMG submission 179865) | Saline water microbial communities from Ace Lake, Antarctica - #337 | ecosystem: Environmental > Aquatic > Non-marine Saline and Alkaline > Saline | place: Antarctica: Ace Lake... | reverse complement strand
TGTAGGGGTTATATGTTGCTTCGAGTACATCGTGTATAAACGTTGAACTACGCGCAATAATCGCAGATTTCTCAGTGGCACTGCTTGTTGATCTCATCTCTTCGATGAATATTTTTAATTCTGTCATCCTCATCATCTTTTAATAGATTAATATGTTATATTGTTTTCATTTAACGCCTCATTAACATCACAATAAAAATCATTTTTAGATGGGGATGTGTTACGACTGTATATTTCATCTAATATAATTCGTGCTAATTTTATACCTTTAGTTTTAATTATAGCATCTGTTAAGGGTAAATCCATAATAGGTTCTATGGCTTTATTAAATAATTGTTGTGCTAATTGTTGTGCGGATGTTTGGGGTACTAATTCCATAACCTTTATTTATTAATAGGGTCAACATTAACCCTTTTTTACCCCGTGAATATACGAATAATTGGTTGGGGAGCCCAATATTTACACGGGAGTCTTTAATTATACTTTATAGTAAGATCATCATCTTTCTTCTTCCCTTTTAACTTTTCTAGCCTATTAGTAAGTGTCTTCCACCCCATAGGACCGTATTTATTGGTTTTAGGTATTTCATTTAACTTTCCCTCTAATTCGTTTATTTTATAATCTAGTGGGGCTTGAACCAATTCTTCATTAGGTAATTCATGTTCTTCTAACCCATCTATATCTTCCTCTAAATCCCATACTGTTACTTTCTCAACTACTGGTATACTTTCACCATAAATATTTTCCTTGGTTTTTATTTTTAATTTATCAAAAGCAAAATTTGCTGATATGACTAGGGCAATAGCTAGTGGGTCGAATACAAATATAATAGTTAATAATAGATAATTAATAATTTCATCCATAGGTGTACCTGTTAACCCTGATAAATACTTTAAGGGGCCTAATTCCCCAGCTACATCGTTGTTAGTTGATCTTTCTATTATTTCTGTTTCATATTCAAATAATTTAATATTTAAACTATCTACTCTGTCATTAATTGTAGTTTGTCTATCAACTGCTTGATCTAGTTGTTTTTCTAATGCTCTTCTTGTAGAGGATGATGTAGTAGTTACTAATACACCTTCAGCGTTTGTATATTGTATAACATTGTTAGCTAAACCAGAACGTAAATCAGTTACGGCCTTATTAATATTTTCCTTCTCATTAGCATATATGCTAAGTTGTTCTTTAGTATTATCTCTCCGGGTTTCAATTAAAACTATTTGTGAATTAATACTCTCAGCTTTAGATGCTGTTTCTTGGTAGGATGAAGAAAGAAAACCATATATCCCCATACTTGTAATTAATATTAATACAAAACATGATAGGGAAAGATAAATTTTTAGTAATAATGGGAGTGATTTTCTATATTGATATAAAAGAGATGCAATTACTAACTTAGCTATCTCTAAAGAGGAGGCCATTAATCCTACTGCAAAAGCTGTTCCTGCAAATAGTTTCATTAAACCGCTAACAGAATAGAATGCGGCTGATACTGATACGGATAAAGCAGAAAAGGCTATAATGAAAGGAAATATTCTTTCTTGTATTTTTTTAATCATATCTTATTATTTTTGGTAGGTTTGGTTAACCCCACAATAATATATATAGATACGAACGAGGGGTGGAAGAACCAAGAGATTTGTTACTTCTCCCTTAATCCTTTATGTTTATCTATTTTATCTAAGATGATATTTAATAGTTCATTTTTAATAAAACCTGCCATAGATGCATTTTTTAATGCTGATATTAATTGGAATGCAATAAAAGGTGCAATAATTGTTTCACTTAACCACCATGTACCCATAAATCCTTTTTCCACCATTAAGATAGCTGTAAGAATTAATTCCCAAGTTGTTATAGACTTTAAAACTCTTAAAGATTTATAGGTTTTAAAGCCTTCTTTCTTTGTTCCTGCTATTATTCCAAAAAATCCATCTAACAATAATACAGCGGCTATTGCCAAATATTGTTCAACATTTTCCATTGTTAATTGTAGAAAATAAGAGCAAAGAAAACCTACCCCTGCTATGCTTGCTATTGTTATTTTCATATATGTTATCCTAATCAATTTTAATTCTATTTTTTGCTACGTGTAATATTCTTTCTTCTAATTTAGATACCCTACTTGTTAGTTCTAATATAGTTTTATTTGCACTTTTTAAATCATCTTCTAACTCTTCAATTCTTTTTTGCTTGTAATTACTTTGTTTTGAGGATACAGAGTGGTTTATATCCATCTTCTTTTTTATAATAATCCAAACCTCTTTAATCCCAAAAGCTCCAGCTAAACCAGTTATTACAAATATAAGAGTTTCATTATCCATTATTTATTTATTTAAATATTTCAACCAAGGAGAATATCCATTTTACACAATGTTGTAATTTTTTCTACAATTTATTCTTAAGTATTTATATATCTTTAGACTCAATTAAAGTATAAGTAAATGAATTACCCCAAATTTCTCTTGAGGTTTGACATATATCTAAAAACTCATGCCAATCATCATTATTAGCTATAACTTGACAACCTGCTGACCATTTATCTATCTGGGTGGATGATCTACCAACATTACTAGTTGCTCTGTGAATATTAATTCCAAATAAACCTTCCTCTAAATTTTCTTCTAACAGATCATATTTATCATCTCTATCATTATCTCTATATACTTGGACTGGTTTTTGTTGACCCAGTGCTAGATATTTACCTTGATGGAGTCTTAGTTTATGTGAACTTCTATATTGTCCGGGTTTAAGAATAGCTACTCCTTTATCATTTAGTAGATTTTTTACCCAATGTGTTCCAGGGTCTGTGGTGCATTTGTAACAGTGAAATTTCCATTCACCTTCAACCTTATATGATAGTGTAATATAATCGTCAAACTTATTTGTTACCTTTCCATCTGTATCAGAGTTTCTAATTCCAATTATATTAACATCATAATCGCCCCCAGTAAAATATTTATATTTTTTGTTGTGCATTACAACCTCAATTTCTTCTCTTGTATAGCAATTCATCTATTTATTTTTTTCTTTAGAAGAAAATATTTTAGTAATACCATCAATCCCAAATGATCCTAAGGTAATCATTACAAATGAATTAAAAATTGTATCAGTAATTAACAATTCTTTTCCAAATATTCCGGTGGAAATATCAGCAATTGCAAATATAGTCATAATGGCGAAAGATGCAAATCCTACAATGTTTTTTTCATTAAGATCATTACTATCTTTAAAAATGTTTGAAAAGGTCATAATTTTATTTTTTATATAATTTATCATAATATAACAATCTTTATTGAAACGTTTTGTTTATAAATATAAAAAAGAGGGGTGTTATTACACCCCCCTTAAGAAATTTTTGTAAACTGTTTATCCTAGTTTAAGGATTTTAGTTCACTGCAATATATATGAAAAATATTCAAGGCACCTCCTATCCTTGACAACTCAAACACTCTGAAGATGTTCTAGAACCTAAATCCCCTTTAATTACAGAGTCGGTTCTTAGGTAGTATAGAGTTTTTATTCCTAATTGATGAGCTGTAATATGAACTTGATTAATCCATTTAGGAGAATCAGTTGGGTCAAAAGCAACATTTAAAGATTGAGTTTGATCTATATATTTTTGACGTATTGCAGCCTGTTGGATTAACCCTAATTGGTTAATTTCAGGAAATGTTAAAAATATTTCTTTTTCATCCTCAGATAATACTTCGTTAGGTAAATTTGATACTGACCCATTATCTACTAGTATCTGATCCCAATATTTGCTTTGATTTTTTCCCTTTTCATTAAGAAGTTTTTCTAATTCTGGGTTTTTTACTATAAATGTTCCCTTAGCCCCATTAAACACATAAACATTTGCGGGTTGGGGTTCGATACCTGCTGAGCAATTATTAATACGTGAGTTTGATACTGTGGGGGCGATAGCCATTATATGAGTATTTCTCATTCCTGTTCCCTTACACCAAAGAGGTTCACCATATTCTTTAGCCATCTGTCTAGAGGCTGCTTCTGCCTTTTGTCTAATATCACTAAAAATAGTATGAGTCCAAGCTGTTGATGCTAGTGAATTAAATGGTAAACCCTTTTGTTGGAGGAATGTGTGCCATCCCATCACACCTAAACCTAAGGCTCTTCCTTTTCTAGCGGATCTGTGTGAACGTTCCATTGAATCTTTACCATTAGTTTTAACAATAAATTCTTCCATAACTCCATCTAAAAAGTAAGTAGCTACTTCAACTACATCTGTGTTCTTCCACTCATCATATTTAGCTAAATTTAAAGAACTTAAACAACAAATAAATGAATGTTCCTCATCTGTGTGTAAACAGATCTCAGAACAAATATTTGTCATTGATACATCTAAATTATTCATCCTATATGCTAGAGGGTTGTCTTTATTGACGTTGTCCTTGAACATTATATAGGGTTCACCAGTTTCTACACGTGATTTAAGTATTTCTAACCATAATGACATAGCCTCACTATCACGATCAGTTAATCGCTTCATAAAAGCATCATCTACAACTACACATTGGTGTAAATTTAAACATTGTCTATTAGCATCACCTTTGGGTCTACGAATTTGTAAAAATTCTCTAATATCTATATGGTTAATATCCAAATTAACTGATGCTGCACCTCTACGGACTGAGCCTTGGTTAGTAGCAATAATGGTTGAATCATAAATCTTGGCCCAAGGAACAATACCTTCACTCTGACCATTTCCTGTAATTTCAAATCCACTACCTCTAATTCTACTAAGTGAAATACCAACCCCCCCACCATAAGAAGTAAGACGCATTAGTTCGGCATTTGTAAGACCAATACCACGTATTGAATCTGGGGTGTCAATTCCAAAGCAACTAATTGGTAAACCTCTATCTGTACCTGTATTACTAAGTACAGGGGATGCTAAACCAATCCACCCATTCCAAATGTATTTAAAAAATTTACTTTCTAAATCTGGACGATTTAAACGCATTGCCACAGCATGGGCTACTCTTTTATAGGCTTTGCGAGGTGTTTCTCCTGGGATGAGGTAACCTTTTGAAATTGTTGATAATGATACATTATCAAAAAATTCAGGAAAATCTTTCCCACGCTCCCATTGTGTGTAATCTTCTACTATATTTACTTTCTCCATAATTAAAATATTGATTCATCCCATGCCATAGTTCCCTTAGAGTAATTAGTTACTCTAGTGGAGAAGAAATCGGAATGTTGTTTACCTGCTGATAAATGGTCGAACCATTTCATTCTTTCAACGGCTGTCATGTCAATGTTAGTAATAATTCCTTTATAACCTAAATCACCTAACTTTGTGTTAATTCTATTTTTAATAAAATGTTTTAGGTCATATTGTGAGCAACCTTCTAAATCACCTAATTTATAAACATTATCTATATAATCTAGTTCTAGTTTTAAGGATAATAGTGCTGCTTCATTTATTGCTGCCTCAAGTTCTGGGGTTTTTATTTCAGGGTTCTCTTCGAGTAATGTTCTAAATAACCAACACCCAGCTTCGGAGTGGAGAGATTCATCTCTAATACTCCACTCTACGATCTGCCCAACACCTTTTAACTTATTTCTCATCTTGAAAGATAAGAGGATGGCAAATGAAGAGAACAAATTAACCCCCTCGGTGAATGCTGAAAATATAGCAAGTGATTTAGCAATTTCATAGACATCTTTCTCACCATTAAAACTATCCCTAACAGTAGTAAGACTTTGAATTTTAGCCATTGTAGTCTCATCTTCCATAAATTCATCAAAATTTTCAAGACCAAGTGTTTCATTTAATAATGAATATGCTTCGGCATGGATTGTTTCAAATGCACCAAATGTTGTAGCCATCATAATAACTTCGGGTTTTCTAAACCATTTTGTTACTAGTCCGGACCAATAATCATTAACTATTGTTTCAGTTTGTGCAAATCCCTTTAAAATAGAACCAATGATATTTTTTTCGGTTTCATTTAAATTTGATTTCCAATCTGCTAAATCTGACATCATGGGTACTTCTGTGTGTATCCAATGGGCTTGTTGTTGTTGTAACCAATAATCTGCAGCTTTTTGATATTCAAAAGGCTTATAGACAATTCTCTCCTCTAGTAGGTTTCTTCTTTTCATTTCTTTTTATCCATTTAATTCAAAAAATTTACTTTTTAACATTTTCTTATCGAACTGATCAATACCACCTCCAAAGTTATTTTGTTGTTGTGGTTCATCTTTCTCATAATCATCTTCATTATATTCATGTACCTCAAAATGACCAGTTGAAGTATCAGCTTTAACACCATAAGTTAAACCATCCATTCCATATCTATTTTTCATAATATGAAATCTACCTGTTCCATTTACCTTATCTTGTTTTTTTCTTGAAAGAGACATACAGAAGTCAGTTATCATTATTTTATCATATGAACCTGCTGCTTTATCTCCCTCAATAACATCATCCTTAGCACCTGCTCTATTTACTTGAGAAACTGACCAAATTGGTACATTTAATTCACGAGCAAGTCCCTTAGTGCTGATATAAATATCATCTATTTCTCCTTTTCGATCTGCTGTTCGTTTTTTGGTTGAAAGTAAATCTACATAATCTATTATAATCAAATCAGCTTTAATTCCTAAATCTTCTACCTTACGAATATGTGATTCTATCGTAGATATTGTTGCTCTACCCGTTGGAAATTCTTTAATTATTAACTGTCCAGGTAGTTCAGGGAGTATGCCTTCGATTTTTTCCCTATTTTGTAGTATCTGATCAACAGGGATTTTAGAGAAGAAGGCATCATATCTCCTACCAACATATTGTTCACCTAGCTCAAGTGTGTAATGAAGAACATTAAATCCCATTCTTACAGCATAACCTCCTAATGCTACTAATGACCAAGATTTTCCACCTCCGGGGTTGCCAAATATAAGACCAAAATCCCCATTTCCGAGACCCCCTTGAAGTATCTCATTAACCTGATTCCAGGGGGTTGCAATAGTTACTCTTGCATCTTCTCTAAAACGTGACTCAATATCTTTATTATATTCATGCCCCACATTTTTATCATTTCCGGCTTTTAATGCTGATTCTACTAAATGTTTAATACCATCAAAATCCCCAGCTTTAAGTAGATCAACACTATTAAGTAGTGCTTTTTTTAGTTGTTGGTTTTTACAAAATGTTGAAAATTCCTCCTGAACATATTCTAAATCTTCATCTGAGGATTGGTATGCTGATTTTAATTGCTCTCTAATTGAAAGTCTTAATACTTCATTATCTAGCTTTTGTAGTTCTACTTTAAGAACATCCATTGAGGGAGTACAATGATACTTATCATAATATTTAAGTATTTCATTAATAATCCACTGATGTGCTTGATTATCAAAATATTCCTCACTAAGAATATCATGTATATTTATTAAAAACTCTTTATGAGTTAATAATGAGGATAATACTTTTACTTGAAAGTGACTCCCGTAGGAGTTAAGCTTTTGCAAGGTCATAACTTTTATTTATTTAATTTGTAAGGATTCAAAACAATCTTTTATCCAATATTCTACATTTCTAATTATTCCACCTAATTGGTCTACATTATACATTGATATGAATTGATCAGGGAGATAATGAAGATCTTTGGATGCTATAAGTTTATCTAAAAATATTTCATCATTCTTATCAATCATGGGTTTAGACAAATCCATAATCTTATAATTAGTTTTAAGTGATTCGAAGTTTTGAATTATTCGAGCATATATTACATTTTCTTTTAATTTTTCAACTGAGATATTGTAGATATCATCTAATGTCATTTCTTGTGTTGATAATTCGGGGAATAATTTATATAGTTTCTTTTCACCTAACCCTTTTACACCTACTACCTTATCCGAATTATCTCCCATTAAGGTTTTATATAATATAAAATTATTTGGGGACATTTTAAACTTTTCTACCACAGTACTCGTTGTATAATACTCCTTCTCCATAGGACGATACACAATAACATTTTCGTTTATTAGTTGTAAGAAATCCTTATCTGATGAAACTATAAAGACTTTATCTTCTTTCTTTGCAGGAATAACTTGACTTAAATAAGCAATAATATCATCTGCTTCAACCTTATCTATTGTTACAGTTTTAACAGGGAGTGTTTTTAGATATTGGATTATTCTTACCATTTGATCTACTTTGGCATCATCCTCATCATCTTTATCATCAAAAGCATCCCAGTTTGTAATACGTTGAAGGTCTCTACCGGATTTATATTCGGGGAGCAAATTCTTCCTATTATTGGAAGAACCTGCCCCATCGAAAACTACATAAACTTGTGTTGGGCTCATTTGGCGTATCATTGCACCTAATGAACGGAAGAATCCACCTAAACCTCCAATATGAACACCATCAGGATTAACCATATTAAGAATTGCAAAATTCCTAAAAAATAGATTTAAACCATCAAAAATTAATATTCTCTCTCCTTCTACAGTCTCTTCCCCATGCTCATCGACGCTGTCGAGGAGTTGTAATAATTCTTCCTTTTTCATGTATTTTTATTTATATGGAAATGTACGAAAATTCCCCCCAATAATCTAACCTATTTAGGTTCATCTGAGTAACTTGTAATGTCTGTATAGGATTCATCTTCTTCAGCAATTATGAATTCACCACCCCCTAGGATCTTAGCCCATGCCTCAGCATGTTCCTCTTTATACACTTTTAAAGCTTTTTCATCATCAAGAACAAATCCATGAGGAGTCATAATAATTTTCCCCCTAGTAGTAATCCCATTGATGTGATTTTTATCAATTTGAAGATTAGTACGTTTAGCAAATTCTACATGCTTTCCATCTTTAATTGCTTTAATTTTAGAAGTTCCGGCTGACATAACATTACCAAATGTAATTACAAATGTTGAATCGAACCACATAGCATATCCACCTTTATTCATCAATTTTGGTTGACCCATAGGATGTTCGGCTTTCAAAGTCCACACTTTATTAATACAGACTAGTGTATTTGTATAAGGACAACTCTCTTTACGAGACATTACTATCCGTTGATTAACGTTGTTACCGAATTGAGTTGACATTGCACCCGCATTCCACTCATTGTTGTTTTTATTTGATTTTAACGACATTTCACACGGTACAGACCCAATTGAATCCCAACAGAACATCAAGTCATAAGGTAAATTACCTTTCTTCTGTTCATCAAGTAAATCTAAAATAAACCCAGCAACATCTTCAATTGAATTTATAGTTTCTCTATCCACATAGATAAAATTACCATTGTAATCTACAACTTCACCAGTTTCTTTATCAATAACTTCATTTATTTCAAGTCCCATCATCCTCGCATGCTCCCAAGACCATTTCATCTCTGTAATAATAAATACAGGTAGTATACCTCGTTTTTGGGCGGCTACTGCTCCTTCAATCATGGCGGTTGTCTTTCCTGTATCTGAGTGTCCTCGAAGTAATACAATATGACCTTGAGGGATACCGGGTACTGAAGTAACTTCTTGATATGCTTCAGATAAGGGTATCCAAGTTTGCTCTTTAAATTTTGCTTTTGAGGATAATCCCTTTTTAGTCTTAAATCCATCTAAGTTAAAACTTGCTTTAATTTCAGAGGAGACTGCCTCCGATAGTGATTTTTTTGTTCTTGCCATTAGAGTTTATTAAAAAGGTAAATCGTCATTTTCATCATCATCATCACTACTACCAAATAAATCATCAAATTTATCAGACTTAGTTTGTTTTGATACTTTTGTATTTAGTGAGTAATTTGATTTTTGTGAATCATTATCAAATGAAACTGCAGGTTCGGATGATATTAAACCTTCTTCCTCCTCACCTTCAGGTGATAACCATTCTTGTAATGCAGCTTTCATCTCATCATAAGGGATTGGTTTAAATACTTTCATTGGATCCGCTTGGTTTTCCAATAATGATTTAATTGCATCCTCAGTATCAGCTAATGCCGTAAGTTTCAATGATGGTCCTATTGATGTTTTGTTATATGGTGTTCCTGTTGACTCTGGTCCTACAGTTGATAATTTAATATCTCTACCTTGAGCAATATCAGTAAAATCACCAATTTCCTCATCAGCCGCCATATTTAAGAACTCTTGATAAACTTCTTTACCAAACTGCCATAATTTAACTCCTTCACTTTCTTCACCACGAACAATAATAGGTGCAAATGTGCGAACTTTAGCATCTAATTTTTTAGCTAAACGCCAGTTTTCCTTATCACTTGTACTACGTAGTTTTTTAGCAAACTCCTGTATTGGGTCTTTCTCACCCCAATTAGCAGGGGAAGCCATCACACGTTTACTACCAATCCCATAATAAAACATCATTTCAGTGAATGGGTTGTCTTTATTATATTTTGAGGGAACAACTCTAATTAACTGTTTACCTACTGTTGGTTTCCAGAAGAGGTTTTTATTACCACCTCCTTGGTTACTTGCCTGACTCTGAAAGTCGTTTAGGCGTTTTTTGATTACATCTAAATCCATGTTTATAACTTTTTATTTTGATTATTTATAACTACATTAATATACGAACTCTTATTAAGATATCCAAGTATCTTTTTATTTTTATTTTAAATCGGTTTTTATAATTATAGGGCTACCCTCTAAACTATAACTATATTCTTGAGCGGTATTGAAATCATGAAAAACAACTACGTCATTCTCATAAATATCACCCCCACTAGAATAAAAGGGAATTACAATATATACTTGAGGAAACATTCCTTCATTCAAATATTTTTTAAATATATCTAATTCTTTCATTATACTTCGATTATTTTGTGTATTTTTGTCTTCAACTGCTTCAATTCATCATGTTGAGTTAATAGAATTGTATTTTTATAATGCTGCCAATCAATTGGAAATTTAGTATCAACTACTCCCCCATTCAACTTTTTAATTAACTCATTTAAGGCATTTATTGAATAAAGAGTATTAGAGTCTTTCTTCCTATGCACCATAATGGTATTTGGGGGGAGGTCTGCTACATTACCCAGATCTATATTATAAGTACAAACATACTCATCATTACTTTTAATGTGTAAGACAAATATCTTATTATACATTATTGAGTAGCTGGTAGTTATATGATTTAGGGTATCATTTAATCCTTCTAAGGTTGTAAATGTACAAAATAATTTGTTACTTGCCATATCTCTTTCTGTGTGATTTCCAGTATCATATACCATAGTATACATATGAGAGGGACTTTGTAAAATTGAATTCATAACCTTATTTTATTTTATATTATAGCTTCTTACTATAGGCACAATGTACGAATATTAACTAAAAAACCCAAGTTATAATTTATTTAATTTTATAGATTAACTAAACCATATCATGGTAATTATCCCCACTTACCATTTTAATACGAAGGTCATACTTCGGGAAGATATCCATAATTTCCTTCATTTTATCTCTCTCGGTTTTATCCACATCAAAGCAAAAACTATCATAAGTATATAAAATCAACTTAGTTTTGGCACCTCTTAATATTTTAAACATATCCCACAATATTAATACATTATTTGCAGTTTCTGTTGATTGTAGTATGTAATTCAACAATTTGGGTGGATTCATATCTTCCAATTCATCTCGCTCAAATCTATAATTTGAAAGAGGACATTCAATAAAACCCTCGGCTTGATAGCGCTCCCACATCTCATCAGTATATACTCCTAACTTCTTAAAGAATTCCAGATCTTTATATTGATCGAAGGCCCCCCCATACATTTGTCTAAACGTTAGCTCCTTAGCTTTCTTGTAATCCACTTTATACATTTCTGCAAATGCCATATGGATATCACCACTACCGAAAGTAAAGCCCACCAAATTAGCGAGAAGAGTAGGATGATAAGCGCTAATATCCAACTCAATAAGGAAATCATTACGAGGGATAATAACTTTTCTATCCCCATTTTCTTTATTAATTGCGGCATAATTTACTCCTTTAAATCTATTTGAGGGTCTTCCTGTGAGGGTTTTGAAGTTGAATTGCGTGTGGACGTATTCTCCATCGATATCATGAAAACGCGATTGGAATTCATCTCTATTAACTCGTAAGCCTGCTCTTTCGATGGCGTTGAATACCACTGTGGCTTTTGTATTAAAAAATTCATTGATTGGCTCATTTATTCTTTTTTTTAGGTCGTTAAAGGTTTGCTCACAATATTCATAGTGTTTTACAATCGGAATAATGCGGTTTAAGTCTTTTTTATCACCCATCTTGTTGTAGAAGAAGGAGTGGGTTGTGGTAAATTGTTGTATATATGGAGGGGAATTTAATGTTATGTCGTGAAGAGTTTTTAAAATAAAATAATGTAAAAATTCCTTTTTATCCCTAACGTATACATTTTCGAATGTGTTTAATACGTGTTTAACGTCGTTTATATCGATTAGTAATGTCTCACTATGGCATATGGGTATGATGAATCCTTTAGGCGAATTTAACGGTTGAATATAAACAGCACATACATCATTTTGTGTTGGGTGAATCCTATTATTATATGGGATTATCTCAACGAATACATTCTTATAATCCTTGTCGTAAAACTCCCTTAATTGTTTTTTGGATTCAACTAACCAATACATAACTTTAATTTTGCACCAATCTACGAAGGAATAATACTAAAACCTAATTATTTGTAAAACTTTATATAATTTTCCTTTAAGAATCTCCCCAATCCCCTTATTTTTCCTCTCTTCTCAGTTAATAATATTACATTTCTGTTTGTGTTGAATACTTCTTTCCTATCTCCTATCAGAGTCCATTGGATAGAAAAAGCATTGTAGGGTTCCCATAGGAATTTAATATCTTGGTCTTTTAAGGAAGTATATGTTTCTTTATTTAATTCTAAATAGAGGGGTTGATTTATCTTTACACAAAAATACCTAGTAAATGAACCTAAAACATAATTTTCGGATGTTGGGTTTGGATAGAATTGGGTTGGGGTAAATTTCCTTGTAGATCCCAATAAATCGATGTTTTGTAATCTTGAATAATCCACTACCATTTCTTCACTATACCCAGGTGTGTTTATATCATCAAATATTGTTGGGGCGTCTAAATAGGCTATTCGGTTTTGTGGGAGGTTGGGGTTGTAGGATGTTGCTGTATCTACAACTTCAAGTAATTCAATATTTGGTGGGTTGTTTTGGGTTTTACCTGTGTAAAATTTACCATCATACGTTTTATAATAATAACCTGTATAATATTCTCCCGTGGTGATTAACCGTAGTTTGTTATCACTTGTATATTGATTTGTTAGTATTCTACTTTTTGGTATGTACATATCTTATGATGATGGGGCTCTAAATATTAATAAATTCCAATTATTACTATTTCGGTTGGTATATGGGAAAGAGGTATTATAGTTTGTTTTAGTTGATGTTGACCATTTTGAATTATTAATTTCCCCCACATAGATTTGAGTATGACCATATTGTCTATGAGAACCAGATCCAACATTTGCATAATAAGCTACAACATCACCATAACCCCAAGGATTATTTGGGGTGTTTAACATCCTAATAACTTCTGCTTTTGTGATGCCCGTAGAAATAGTTTTTTTATATCCTAATTTTGTTAAATTATTATAATATTGGGTGTTATTATTAGCATTGCCTCCTGCGGATATTTGGATTGATGGTAATGGTTTACCTCTTAGGAACTCCATATAAGCTGCAGCCATATTTACAGTCCATCTAGCACACATACCACTAACTTCACCATCTCTATTAAATACTCCATTATAACTACTCTGCATTGCATCAAATCTTTTTCGTGATGTTGGGTCTAAAGATGCGGGGGGTTCAATTAAAGATGTTGGTGGGACAGCACTTGGGGCTCCTGATGAAACCTGACCTGTTACTTTACTTTTTAATTCTTGTGGTCTTGATACTGGAGATAATGTTTCTGCGGGGACTGACATGGTAGATATATTTGTTGTCCAAGCACTTGGGTCAACTGTATGGTTTACAGCTGTTAGTTGTAGGTCTATTTTATCATTATTGTAAGATGGTGGGAGGACATTATCAGTTATTAAGAATTTTTCATATAACCTCATTCCTGATAAACCATCCATTTCTAAAGATAAATTAAATGGAATGAAAAAAGGTGATTGTAATTGCTTCTGAATAGTTAATTCTCCGGTAATTAGACTAGCATGGGTGAAGTTTAGGGAAGTTAATGTATCTATGTTTTCTTGAAGTAATTTACCCTCAACATAAATAGCCTTAAATAAACTGTTTTCTTCTGAGTTAATATTAGTATTAAAATTAGAAGTAATTGTTTCTTTATCTCCCTCCTCACTACTAGAGGGTGGTTGATCCGCATTTACTTTTTCCTCAATTATTCTATCTATTAAACCCGCATTATATTTTCCAAAAGGAGTTGAATTGATTGTAGCATTATTTGATTGTAGTTGAGCACCATTTATAATCATAGTAGCGGAATCACTCGATAAATCTGAATTTAAGGATATATTCCTAACAAAGCTACCCTCAATTCCAGGTTTAACCCCAAAAACATTAAACCTAGCATATGATTCATTTGATTCAGGTGGTGCTTCATCTCTCCTTTGGGGGATGTCTTCAATAAATATAATTTTATTATTATCGTCTGATACTTTTACTTCAAATTTATTAATACCACCTAAAGAAGATATTATACCTCGGTTTAATGTTTTTAAAAAATCAAGAAGGCTTATATTACCAGAGTCAGACTTTGGAGATTTATTTATTACTTCAGTTATGTAGTTAACATTTACCATTATATTTGATAATCTACCTAAATAAGTGCTATAATTCCATGCTGTATTTGCTGCAAGGGAATCATTTATATTTGTTTTAGGCAAATTAAGTTCAGGTCCTAAGTTGACATTTTCATAGGGTATTAAACAAATTCTAGGATCTGCTGAGAATTGTCCTCCTACTTTTAATATTACATTTTCGTCTTTATCTAAATTATTAAAATTTATATTAAAAGACACAATGGGGGAATTGTTTTTACTATATAGTAAAAGTCGTGATTGAATAAACCCTAAAAAAGCCCCATATTTAATATAAACTTGGGGGGTAATTTCGGGGTCTGTGTCTCCTGTTGTCCCATAAGATGACATCACAGCCTTAGTAAATTTGAAGTTTTCTTTAATTACAATATCTCCCACATCGCTAACTATCACCATCTTAGGAATTGTAAGATCTGAAAAAGTAGATGACCAGGGATCTGATGTTATTGCCTTTGATTTCTTTGCGTCCTGGTACACTGAGAATAAAAACTCATTTATTAAATTATTTTTAGCATTTGCTATTAATGGGGGGGAAGTTGTTTTGGATGTTTCATTTAATAACCAATCCTTTGTTGGTTTATTTTTTATGTTGGGGTATGGGGAAGTTAAATTAATTTTTAAAGACTCTACAACATCCCCAAAACCTGTAATTATAATAACAATATCATAACTTCCATCAGTCTTAAAACTCCAGTTAAAATTAGTAATTTTACCAAAAACCCCTTCATAATTTCCCCTATAATCCTTTCTTGCTGTTTTTATAAGATCAAACATCTTAAACTGGTTTATATCTTCACCAACACCTCCATTAAGAATAGCTGATAGGGGTTTGGTGTAGAAGTTATCAAAGTTTTTTAACTTCCCGTTATCTTCAGAATCAAGATATTGACTCCATCCAAATTCCAACAATAATGAATAACCCGGTCTTAAGTAAAGAACATCAATTAGTTCAAATTGTGCTTTAGAAAAACATTTTATATTTACCGTGGTTTTACTTAAGGCTCCGTTATTTTGGTATATTACAGTGGCACTAGTTATTCCAGGCATTGGGACATATCCCCTTTCGGATGTACCACCCCAACCATAAGCTCCATTAAATAAATCTTTACCATTATTTAAACCAAATTTTAACCCAGATGTTTTAGAATCACCTATATCAGCTACTACACCCCCTTGAAGTATTAACTTCTTAGCTAATTGATTTCCTGATATTTCGGATTCGGGTATACCTGATATATCTACTAATTTTTTTAAGACTGAGTCTTCCATAAAAATTGGGCCCAGTCCTTTTGTTAGATTAACTGAACTTGCTAGTCTTAAAAAGGGGGTTTTTGTATTATAGTATAAAAGATCCTGTTCAGGTATATTTGAATACTTTCCTAGTGATTTTTGCCTTGCATCTATTTGTTTTTTTACCCAGGGGTTAAAAGGGGATCCTAAAAAATTTGACATAACATTAATTATTTAATATGTTGTAACTATCCACAATTGATACTATGTTTGTGGGGATTCTTATTTGAGTTCCAGGTGGCAAATATACAGAACCCATATTAACTTGATTGGGGTTAGCCGTTGCAATTATCCAATATAAGGAAACATCATTATAAAACTGATTGGCTAATAAATCCAATCTGTCTCCGAATACTGTTTCAACCCAAATATCATTTTCATCTTGTGGGATTTCAGGATATGATATTGTAGTATAATATCTTGTACCTAAATTTCCCACAAACTCATTTGTATTTATTTGTGTTTTTATTTGAGAGTAACGATTCATTATGTTGTTATATTATTATCCCCATTCCCACCTTGGGATGTGGGTTGGTATCTATGGTAGGTGTCATTATAATTACTAACACCATTACTTAATGCTATAAATCTTTCTTTTGGGTTATTTGCATTATTTCCTTTTTGTGGGAGGAATGTATGAATAGGAGTAAACGTAAACCCGCTTACCTTAATCATATGTGGGAGTTCTTTAACACTTGAATCAGAACCACCTTCAGAACCTAATGCTATCTCCCATGTTGTTTCTTGAGGTATAGTATATGTTAGAGATGAGATGAAGCCAGGCTGTTCATATAAATATCCCCCTACTGTCAATCTTACTAAATTCCCCCTCATAAACCCCGCATCTGTATAATCAGGTGCAAGGGTAGATGCTAAGTAATTTAACTTTTTATACATTGGGATTAATTCTGCTTTAGATTGAGCTGCTACCGTAAATCCTAATGAAATTGTTCTCCCAAACCCTCCATAACTATGAAGTGCCTCACCTCTACCTGCATAATTTACAGGATTCCAAGTTGATGTATATGAATCACTAAAGTCATCCAAAAATGCTCTAAAATGCATGTAAACGGCTTGGCCTGGGTTTGATGTGGCTGTGTCGTTATTGATTGCTGCTATTCTAAATTTGACCAAATCATTAATAGGTTGGCTTGTATCAGGACCAACACCACTATACATAGGCATGGCTGTAATTTTATCTAATGCTTCTAATTCCTTAGCTTCTATACCATAATTCCAAACATTTTTACTTGTATCTCCTATTAACCCCCCACCTTGAACTCCAGGTTGACCCTGATTTAATCTTACATCTAGATTTTTATCTCTATATGAAGGGGATAAAGATAGTACGGTTGATTTTGGGTTCTCTGATGGTAATATTGGGGTTGGGCTAGATTCATATAATTCTCCTCTAAAATCCGTAGGGTATAAACCTGTTGAACCTCCCTCAACTACATTTTCTTTAGTAACTATTTGGTCAGAATCATAGGTAAGAGAGTTGTTTTTATATAATACCTCAGGGTTGGTCTGAATAGAAATAAACCCATCATCTGAAGTTTCTATGGAAGTGACTGATGTTTTAAAGTTTTGGGTAGGACCTATCAACCCTATACTTATAGCTTCGGCCCCTATAGCATTGTTAAATAATGTATCTTCATTGACCCCTGCATTTAAAAATACATATTTTGAAGTTGCGTTATCTATCCCTCTACCCCTATAGTCATAATTAAAAGAACCTGTAATTGTAGATGTATAAGAACGATTCGATATCCCGGATTGGTAGGTTTTTGATATTATCCCCATACCATTAATATTGGCAGCCCCCGTCCTTTGGTCTGAGAATTTTATGTGAGTTTTACCTATACCTAATATTGAACCAGGACCCCCTGAGTAGGATAATAAATTTACTTTAGGTGAAGTGCCATCTTCATCAATAAAATATTTTAAATTAACTAATCTGTTAGGGGAAGAATCATTATTTTTATTTTCTAAACCTACTACACCATCATACGTTGTTAAACCTGCTCCAGGGAATAGTCCCCCTTCAAGAACCCCACTCATTGGGGATGTTGGGTCTAAGCCTAGTTGGTTTAAATGTAAACCTGCAAAACCTCCTAAAGCTTGACCTAATGTTGAAAGTGGGGTATAAATACCTGCATTAACTAAACCACCACCGCCCATGACAACTCCTGTTTCTGTATTTTCCAAATAAAGATCCGAAGGACCTGCATATCCTATACCAGTAGAGGTTTGAGTTTTATTAGCAGTACGTGATAAGACATTTTGCTTAGCTATGAATAAAAGTCCTTGGGGGGATTTTAAATCAAAAAACATCTGTGTTAACCTACTTACATCCTTTATAGCTTTTACAGGTGCTAAGAACCCATCCCTTATTAAAAAATCAGGGCCTGATCTTAGAGGAAGATCTGAATCCATCATGGATTCAAAAGTTTGGTTTGGATTATCTTGTTGAACACCTGGAATATCACGAACGATGTAGGGTTGATTACTATTACCACCCCCTCGTTGATCATTCCAAGGACCCATCCCAAACTTCCACTTATTAAGTTGAGTTGTTGAGGTTATTAAAGGCATATTACTTTTTTAAAGTGATGACCCTGCTGGTAGGTTATTCTGGTATCTGTTTGTGGGGTCCTGGTATGCTTGTGTTTGTTTACCTAACTGTGAAGTTGGTGGTGTCTTATACCCTATAGTACCGGCATTAAAATTAGTGTAGGCTGGTGTGCTTGTGTTTGGGTTACCTATATTTGAGTATTGGTTATGTAACAATGAGTTACCTACGATACTAACGCTGTCAGGAGTAAAACCACTAGAGGGTGAAACAGGAACACCGTATATTGAACCACGGGTGTTAAAATCATTTTCAATTGAACTTGCCATAATTTTTAAATTTAAATTTGTTTTATTATAAATATTAGCCTAATCTAGAAGTCGCCATTACCATTGCTCTACCTGCTTTAGCTCCATCAATGTAGACATCACCTCCACTTTTAACAGCTGTTATTAATTCTTTTAATAAAGTTATTACTTGAGAATTATCACCCCCACCTGTAATATTAGTTACTTGAGAATTATCATCCCCACCACCTGTAAGCTTAGTACCCCCCATTATGATATCATCAGCTCTAAACTTTTGAATAGGTTGTCCTGGTCTTGATATAAAATCTTCTGCTACATCATCAGGTACTAAAGCTTTACCAACAGTTTCAGCTGCATTAGGTGCATTATCTGCTATTGCTCCCCCAATCCATCTACCTACTGCATCCCCTGCTAAACCTCCTAATAAAGTACCTACAAATGGTATTGGTATAAAAGATCCAGCGGCTGCTCCTACAGCTGCTCCACCAATTGATGTTAAAGCTTGTATTGATCTTTTACCAACAGCTTTATTAAGTTCTTCTTTTGGAACCCCACCAGCTATCATACTACTAATATCAGTAGCAGCAAATATTCCTTCTAAAGCAGCTCCTAATATTGGTATTTTACCAAACATTTTCTTTACAAATGAACCTGAGTTTGCTTTAAAGAATTTCTGTATTCCCTTCATAGGATTCATATCAGCTATTTTTTTAGAGATACTACTAAATAATCCTCCACCTCCACCTCCACTAGGTGTTGGAGGTTTCATACCACCTAATGATCCACCAGCTGAAGTAGAAGGTTTTGCTAAACTTCCACCGCCACCACCTGAGGTTGGTGCGCCGCCACCACCTGAGGTTGGTGCGCCACCACCAGGTTTAGCAGCTCCACCAAATATACCCCCAAAACCTCCAGCAGTTAAGCCTTTTATTTTACTTAATAATTTAGGAATTTTTCCTAATGATTTTAAAATCATAGATAATCTACCAAACATCCTTATTCCAGCAATACCCAGCATTATTTTCCCAATTCCTGTTAATACTCCTTTAAAACTCATTACGGTTTCAACCCCATCCATTAAATAATCTAATAGTGATGCAAATTTATCAATTATAGGAGTTAATTGATCCTTTAGCTTTGTCATAGCATCCGCAAATCTTTTAGCAGCAGCTTCAGCATGTAATTGATTTGTTAATTGCTCAGTTCCAATTTTTCTTTGTTCATCCGCTGTTATTACCCCATCTTCCATAGCTTTATTATACTCTTTAGAAGCATCATCTAGTGATTTTGCCCCATTACCTAAAAGTTTTTGAGTTTCTAACATTTCAGCTAATTCATCTCTTGACATTCCAAATGCTTTAGCTAATGATTGTTGTTGCAAGACATTATACTCCTGAAAATCAGCTGATGTTCCTATTTCTCTTGATATAGCCTTTGCCAAATCCTCTTGGTTACCCATTAATGCTGCTTTCCTAGCATCCTGTAAATTCAACTGTTTACCAGTCAACAATTCAGCTTCCATTTCAGCTCCTATAGAGCTTTCAAAATCTAGTAATGAAGAAGATGTTTTTTCAAGTTGAGATTGACTCATTCCTAACCTAGCAGAGTAGAAAGCTGCATTAGCTAATGATTTGCCTTGACCTTCCATTGACATTCTATTAGCTGCACTAATATTACCAATATCAGAAAATACTTGTTGTTGGTTTACTGCTACTCCTTCCTGTTCTGCTAGTATTGCTACTTGTCCTCTTAAGGATGCTGTAAGATCTTCAGAACTTTCACCTCTTGACTTTGCTAATTTTATAAATTGAGCTGCTTGTTTAGTGGTTAACCCAAATTCATTAGATAATAATGAAAATGTTTTTAATTCATCTTGGGTTAATTTTACAGCACCTCCTATTTCAGCATTAAATTCTTGTATACCCTTAACAGCATCCGCTATAGTAAAATGTAAATGGCCTAAATTACTATCAGCTTCACCTGCTGAGTTAGCCATAAAATTCATTTGTTCTTTTAAACCATTAGCATCACTTCTTCCTAACCCAAAAGTTTTTGCTAGATCTTCTCTTGCTGCTCCAAAGGCTTTTATTCCATCTTTAAATCCTTTAAATATAGCTACATCTAAAGCAGCTAACATTTCCTTCTTAAACTTTGTAGCTCCCTTTACAAGTGTATCTCCTAAAACTTTTGCCTCAATGTCGGCATCCTCTAAACCTAGTTTACCTAAATCTTTAAGCTCTTCACCTGTTCTTTCACCGTTTTTCTGGGCCTTTTTTAATTCTATATTAAAATCATTAGCTGCTTGTTGTTGGTCGTAAAGTTCTTCAGTTAATTCATTAGCTTCTTTACCTATGTCCTTAAACATATCAGCATATTTACCAAATCCTATACTTTTCATTAACCCACCAGCTGAGTCTAGTGCTTTATTAGTTAATTCATTATACCCGGCAATCTTTTCTTCTTTTGCTGTTCTATCTGCTAATTTTTGGTTTATGTCAGTTAAAACTGAAGATTCAGCTTGCATCTCCATTATCATATCAGCATGACCCTCAGTAATCTTTTCTGCTACTAATAATGATGCTAAACGTTTTTTTAGATTAGCTTCATTTAATCTTTCACCATCTTTCCCTAAAAGTATTTCTTTGTTAGCTATTTGAAAGTTAGAAAGTTGGGATTTGTATTTTTGTTGGAGTTGGCTAAGTTCTTTAGCATTTAGTCTGTTAATACCTTCCTGGTCGTCTTTTAACTTTTCAGCAATTCCTTGAATTTGGCTAGTTGCTTTTTTAGTAATGTTAAGACTTTCATTTTGCTTTTTTATTGCACCATTTAAACCTATTAAAGTTTCAAAGTAACCCTTTGCATTTTTTCCAACATTATCTAATTTCTTGTCTAAATCATCTACACCATCAACTAATTTAATAATGGCATCATCAGCATCCCCCATAGTTGCAATAAACTCACGGGCTGTTTGGCCTGTAAAAGGGTTTGCCTGGCCTAAAGATTCATAACCTCTTCTTATCTCTTTAAGGAGTTCAACTACCTGTTGATATTTTTTGGGATCTAAATTGTTATCGGTCATTCTAACTTTGTTTTATTATAAATATTAGAAAAACCTATTTTTTTGTTCTTTTTGAGATATAAGTAGGGGGGGATATACTTTTTGATGGTTGGGTGGGGTTGGTTGGATTATTTAAATCAATCTGTGTGTCCCTTTCTCTATTGGATTTTTTTCTACCTTCTTCAACTTCATCATAATGGCTTTTAAGTTTGTTGAAAGTGAATTTACGTAACCATATAGGCATATTATAAACAGTTTCCCAACCATACCCCCCCTTACTATTAAATACAATTTCATGTATTGAATTAAATAAATTTAATCTTGCCCCCGGTGAGTTATCTAGCGTCAGGCCAAAAAAAGTTAAGTCCAATGGGGATGATTGCGTCATCACTACTTCCCTCGGGAAAAAAAGTTAGATCAACATCTGGTTGAACTAATTTAATATAGTTTCTTAGTGCTCGGGAATCTTGGGCTAGTAGATAATTGTCTACAAACTCCCTAATTGATTTTTTATCAGGATCTCCTTCAATAGATGTTATAATATATTTTAATCGTGTTGACATTTCAGGATTCGCTTCCTTGTTTATTTTTTTAAGCCCCTGTAATTCTCTTTCAATAGCTTTTTCATCTCTCCCATTTAAAATTTTAAAGGATATATTAGCTTTTGTTTTTGGGAGTTGGTATTCGAATTCATTGATACCTTTTGTAATTAAAGCCTCATCGAATTGTGTGTTTTCTAATATAGATAAATCTACAGATTCTTTTTCACCATTATACTCAAATTCATAGTTTGAACCATAACCTAAAATACGTGCTGCTATTAGTAGTGCATTTTTGTCCCCTACAACTATATCATCATAATTAATTTTTTTATCAACTATAAGTGATTGTAAGAGTTTATCTAATACAATACCTTTTTTAATGTAGGATTGGTTTGTCAAAATATCTTCTTCTTTGGCTGTCATATATTTAATTTCGACTATGCCCAAAGATAATGGGTTTTCTTCAGGATACAGTAAACCTTTTGAGGGTAATTCTACGTTTTCAGTGGGGCGGGTAAATTCTTCCATATAAATTTTATTTAATTATAACTTTATTATTCATGTATACATATATAATATAAGAAAAAGTATTGCACAAGCCAAGTTGTTTCTTACTTTCTATTTTCTACTATATATGAGAATAGAAAGAGCTTGACTGTTTTAGCCAAGCTCAATTTAAAAATATTTGTTTTATATCAAAAATTCAAAACACAATAATCCATTCCAATAGTCATGTCAATATTCATTGCTTCACCATCAGTGTCCCAATTCATATCACCAAACGATGCATCTTTAATAAATGCTCCTTTAATAATCCATTCAGAAACAACATCACCTACAGGACCTAATACGTCTATAGTTAAATCTTTCTTATAGAAATCACTATAACCATCTCTACCGGTTACTGACTCATGGTGTAATCTTACCCACTCCATAGTTGCTTGAGCTCCTGAGGGTGTAATTGGATCAAATAGTTGCATTGTAATATCGTTCCATCTTAACTTACCCTTTACTTTACGGTACGTGTTAATGTGGTTAAGTGTGATTTCATCTTGTGCGAAACCTAGTCCACTAATACCCTTTATAATATAGGATGGAATCCCGTCTACATACATTATGAACCTATTTGCTTGCTTTGGTTCAAACGCGGTAAAAAAGATCTCATTGGGGTCTAGTACAGCCATAATTTTATATTTTATTTTATTTTAATTTTGTTATCGTGTATACATATATGATGGGGGGGTTAAATCACATAAATTTATCAGACTTATTTCTATTTCCTATTTCACTATCATAACCAAAACTTTTGGATATTTTGGTGGTTTTAAATAAGGGTTGGAGGTTAGAAAAATGGAAACATTTTTTTTGTCCTTCAACGAGTGACAAATTAAAATTAGCACAGGGTATGATGTGGTCTATTTCCCATATAATTCCATGGTTGATCCAAGACATTTCCTTTTTGAATAGTTGTTGGAGATGGGATTTTAATTCACCTAAAGAACAGTCTAGAAGAGCAATAATGTTACTACTTTTATATGTTTTATTTTTCTTTAGGACTTCATTTAATCTATTTCCTAATAAAATCCTTAATTTATAGTTAGGGTCATTATCCCATTTATCTTTTCTCCAAACTTTATGGTATTCCCTGTTATTTTTATGCCATTTTTTTTGTATTAGTTTATATTCTTCATGGTTGTGTTTTTGCCATTTTGTGCTATTGTTTTTGACTTTTTCTGTGTTGGTTTTATAGTATTTTTTACTACTTTCTTGATACTTTTCCTTATTTTCTTTATAGTAACGTTGGGTTAAATCTTTGGAATTGTTGTTATATTCTATTCTACACCCCTTGCATATATGTGAACAACCATCTTTTGAAGATGATTTTTTATAGAAATTTGAATATTCCTTATCTTGGTTACATTTAGAGCATTTTTTCATATCATGTCGTTTGGGTCAGTTATACATACGAAAAAGAGGTGCTAAACGCACCTCATTTCCAATTATTGTTAAAATTTATTTTTATGCAGGGAATTCAGCTCCTGTTGGGAGTATATTGAAATCTAGGTAAATAAATTCTGCTGTTTTTGTTGGTTGAACGTATATAGCGCCTCTTAATTCATTTCTATCAACTATGTCGGGACCATTGTTTGACTCGTTCATAACGACTTTAAATGCGTATAAACCCTGTCTTTGTTGTACTGATTCCAAATATGGGTTTACTTGAGTTAAGAATATATTTCTAGTTGCTGATGAATTTTGTTCAAATACTAAATTATCTGCTACTTGTGAGATATAATTTTTAAGTGAAATTAATAATCTTCTAACATTTATTCTATCTAAAGCTGATGCTGTAGTTTGTAATGTTTTCTGACCAAATACTACAACTCCTCTTCCGGGGAATGTTGCGATTGGGTTAACTTTACCTTGATATAATGTATCTCTATTATTTTGAGTTAATTTTCTTTCTGCTTGGATTACATTACCTAAACCACCTCTATTAATACCGGCAGGTGCAAACCATGCTTCTGCTGTTCTATCATTTGAAGCATAAACTCCTGGCATTAGTGTTCCAGCTGGGACCCAAACATTTTGACCTGAATCGGGGTCTGTTACCATACACCATGGCCAATATGAAGCGGCATATGAAGTGTCTTTACTAGCTGCGGTTTGTGTAACTGCTGTTATTGAAGAATTATAGGCTTCAAGATCTAAAATTACAATGTTGTCACCTCTATTTTCGGTATTTGATGTTAAAGTATTTAATACTGAACTATAATCTGATTGGTATAAACCAGGTGCAGATATTAAATTATACTTGTAATCATCTTTATTTGCTAATAAATTAAAAGCAGTTGTATAATTATCACCTTTTAACCCTTGAGTATCTGTACCATTAATTTGGTTATAATATTTTCCAGTTCCAGTTAAAATTGTTCCGGATGCACCCCCAAATGTACCTGAAGCTGCTACTGGTATATATGCTGTATACTGTGATTTTGGAGTTCCACTATTGTCGAAATAATCTGGTGTTTTGTAGGCTACATTACTTACTCTTATATATCTTGAGGCGTTTGGATAGGATCCTGATGTTTGTAAATAAACATCTGATGTTCCTTCTCCTCTTACTACTTTGGTTTGATCGCCAATTATTCTAGATATGTAATTAGATGATTTTGGGTCTAACGATACATTATTAAATGATTCTAGAACTGAATTTGCTCTTGTGGTATCATTACCTCGTCTTACAATTATACTAAATGTACCTGACCCCGTTGATGGGTTAGTGATTTGCCATCTAATGTTATCAGAAGTTCCATTAGTTAAGGCACCTTGTGAATTTAAAGCACCATCATTATTCATAATGATACCTTGACCAATTGTTTCTAATGTAAAAGCATTTGCATCTACTATATCAGCATCTACTAATGTTAATACTAAATCAGCTGCTGGTGTTCCAATTAAGGTTGAGTCTATTGTTACTGTATCACCTACAGCATACCCTGCACCTACATCTTGAGCTGATATTGATGTAGGTTCTACAAATAAATCACCGGCTACTAAGGTAAATACTGCATCCGTACCACCTGAACCTGATGCACCTAAAGATGATGAGGGGATTGTGATAGTTTCAGTAGCAACAAACCCTGAGCCTGTGGTTGTAACTGTTATTGATGATATTGTTGTTGAATCTGATAATATAATAGTACCAACAGCACCTGTTCCTTCAGTTCCTCCTGAGAGAGCGACACCTGGATAAGTTGCTGCAGCCCCACCTGATATTTGAATTGTAACACTTGCTAATAATGCATCAGCTGTAGCTAATAGTTTACCATTATCTATACTTGTAACTACATCTAAACTTAAACCTGTACCTGTACCAGAAGTAGTTGATACCACATCTGAATATGTTCCGGCTGTTCCACCTTGTCCACCACTTGCAAATGAACCTAATAAACTAGTTCCTGCAATTATAGCACCGCTTTCTACATCATTATACATTGTAGAAGAAGAAGCTGGGGTGAAACTACCGGAAGCAACTCTTGTTACTAGTAATGAAGTACCCCCATTTTGAAAGTAATTATAAGCCGATATTGAGGTAAAGAATGTAAATTCATCCGAACCACTGTCGAAAGTTGTTCCGAAATCAGCTTGGAATTCACTGTAGGTAGTAATTAGTTTTGGAATATTTACCTGCCCCTTCACTGTTGGACCTACTAAAGCAGCTCCTGCTTGTAATGGTTGGGTAGTTATTTGGGATTGATCATTCTCTCTTGCTAATACTCCTGGGGAAATTAATGTTTCTGCCATTTTATATAGTTGTTATTATTTTGATAATAAATATGTAATTTTTCCTCAAAAACTATTTATTTGGGGTGAATTCACCAGCTTCCAAAGAAATAGAGCCATCACCATATTTATCTTCTAATTCTTTACCTAATTTAATTTCACCTTCTTGCAGGTTTAATAAACTATTCTTAAATTGATCTTTACGTAACTCAAGTGCTAATATCTGCATCTCAACATTACCTACAACTGTTGTTAGTTCAGCATAGCTTTTTTGAAGCTTGGTTAAACTATCGATTTCTCCCTGTGTTAATTTTTTTACCATTTTTAAAACTTTTTAATTATTATTATGTGAAAAATACCATAAACATGAATTCTTCACTTTGCTCTCCTTTTTCATTAAATACTAAATGCCCACTCTCATTTAGTGTTACTCCAATTGGACTCCCATTTATTGATGTACCCATGTATGTTGTTAATACAAAACAATCAGTACCAAGGGTTTTACCTTCTAACTGTGGTGAAAAATCAGTTACTGTTGCCACACCACTTTCAAATACTGCAGTACCTTTAAGGAAGACTTCTGATGTTAATGTTCCTGCTATGTTTGTAAATTCTAATTGGGTTGATCTTACTGCTAATGATGAACTAACTGCGAATGATGAACTAACTGCTAATGATGAACTAACTGCGAATGATGAACTAACTGCGAATGATGAACTAACTGCGAATGATGAACTAACTGCGAATGATGAACTAACTGATGTTGATGCTTCACCTGTTAAATCTCCTTCAAAACCAAGTGATGATGATATAGAACCGGTTACAGATAAAGAACCAGAAAGGTTAATATTATAAGCATTTACACCTGTAAACGCATCAAAAGATTGGGAGATTTGAGAAGCTTCTACGGGTTGTCCTGTTACTACTCCTGTGTTTGTAAAATTTAAAGCCATATTATGTAATAATTTTATTATAAATATTAAAAATAACTCCTTAATTGATGATTTATGTAATTATTTTGTTTATAAATATTAAGAAAATTTTAATAATTGACGATCTATAGCATCAATTACAACTTGGGGTAGGATGGTTTTAGTACATTCAAAATGTCTTGAACTATTTTTATGTTCGGGACACCACTCCCAATCACCAGCATCTAATTTTGTAAAATTAAAACAACCCCTACATTTGTTTTCAGGTGTATATATCCTTTCACAACCCTCAAATTCACTGTAGGGTTCACTAAATCCTGAGATTAGGATTGTTGGACACCCCACAGCCCAACTTAACCAACTTAACCCACTCCCTAACCCTATAAAAGCTTTAGCATTCATTAAATCATTTGCTCTTTCACTTAATGGGTGATCTCCAGTTTTATTAATAACTCCAGTTAATGTTTTTCCTAATTTAGAATCATGCCATTTATCATTTAAAGGTTCTTGTGTAATCATTACAACTTTATAACCTTTACTATTTAAGTAATCTATTACTTTCTGCCACCCACCTTCATAGTTCCAATATTTAGCGTGTGATGAAGCATGGGGGGCTATACAAACATATTTTCCATCAATGGTTGAACCCGTATTTTTAAATGTATGCTTTGGTTTTATTTCTTTATAATTAAGACCTAAAATATCAGTTGCTGTTTTTGATAAAGGGTTTTTTCTAAAATTTAAAGGGTTTTTATTATAATCTATTTTTCCCCCTTCACTATAATGCCATCCTATCTCATACATAGCGTATAAACCAAATAACTCTACACCGGGGTTGATGAAAGTAATTTTTGGGTATTTTTCATCAAACATTTTATTATGAAATGTTGATACAGTTAAATTACATTTATGAATTTTCCTAAATTCTTCCAAATGTGAAATCCATGATAATGTATCACCTAAAGCACTAGAAGATAAATGAATATAAATCTTTTGATCCTCGGCATTATATGAATGTTCAAATACAACTTTCCCGGTGTTCTCATCTTTAACCTTTATTAGATACTTGATAAAATATTGAATATTGGTCTTACACCACATATTATTTGTAATTGTATTTTCATAAACTATATCTCCCGTATCCTGGTTGATAAAGTTTACAATATATTTTGCTTTTATATCACCCAATACTTCAAATTTACAACCTTTAATAAAGTCAAATTTGAAAATGTTTTGTTTTATAAGGGGGGGTTTAGGTACTTTGATTAAATTATTGTACTCTTTTATTAAAATTTCTTTCATACTGTTATAGGGTTTTGTACAATTTAACTAATTCTATTGAACGATTTAACCATGATAATTCTTTACTAGTTTGGGTTAGTTGGTTTCTATAACTATCCCAATTGGTTATGATATCTTTTAATCCTTTATCCATTTCAAAAATATCACGTGGTGATCTCCAAGCCCCATGAAAGTCAGTTGAATGTTCCCAATTAGCTATAATAGGTAAACCAGCAGCAGCAGCTTCAACCATAGTTAAATTGGGGTGTCCTGCTTCTAACATTGTAGGGTGAATAAATATATCATGTTTATGGTATAATTCTAATAATTCATCATTATGGATATCAAAAATCAAATTTAACTTAGAATAACTTAACATCCAGAGATGGGTGTTAAAAAACTCCTTATTATTTGAGGGACCTGCTATTGTAATAGGTAAATTATTTAACATTGCTAAACCTACACCATATGTAAATCCCTTTCTATCAAATGTGTTATCACCTGCTAAACCATTATTAGCAACCATTAGTAATTTTGGTTCTTTGGGAGTAGTTTTTTCTTTTCGATAAAATTTATCTACATTTACACCGTGTGAAAAATATTCTACTCTTGGATGGTTGAAATAATCAACTAAGAATCTTGCTGGGACTATAGTTTTTATTGAACCCTCAATTGCCTTTAATGTTTGTTTATATGTCAGTGAATCTTTACCAAAATAGTAAACGTGATGATCATGAAGTTGAAAAATATAAGGAATACCTCTTTCAGCTAATCCTACTGCTAGGTTAGTAACATGGCAGTGAATTATATCATATTCAGAGGGGGTTATTTCATTGAGGAATTTAATATCAACGGCATGTCCTAACTTTTTCAAATTTACAGTAAATTCCCATACTATCTTTTCTATAGCTCCCCAGCTGGTAGGAGGGATGGGGATCCCACATCCGGGGTGTACTTGACATATTCTCATTAGTTTTTAGATAAATATAATCCTCTATCTCCTTTCCATTTAAAGGAACCATTGTTAGGCATGTTATTTAAAAAGTAATCTTTATTAAGAATAAAATTATATTCTTTGATAAACTCCCCAGTAGTTAAATCTGTAATGTAAAAATTAACGATTATGTTATCGTCTATATTATATGGAACTAGATCCCAAAATATAAATTTACCGGTAACATTTAACTTTCTATCAATAATTAAGTCTTTATTTCTTTTAACTGTATAATGGATTGATTTATTTTCAATATTATTTGAAATTGTAACCCAAGGACAAAATCTATTAGGAATATTTGATGGTAGTATTGTATAATATTCAACCCTAGAATAGTCTTCAAATTCAAAGTATTTTATAATATCTAAATTAAATTTTTCTTTTGGTTCAATATAATTATTTTTATTATTTTTAAAAATATGATAGTATAAATTTTCAAGCCCATTTGACTCAGAACCATACTCACCCATTAAATCATTATATTGATTTTCAGTTTCTATAAACTTACAATTATTTAAAATTGCTTCAGGATGTGCGCTGAAAAAGTATGTATAATAACATTTTCCTTCTTGAGCTTCGTATTCACCAAAAAATGTATTATGGTTATTTAGTTTTTCTGATATATAGTTGATGTATTCTTCATCTTTAAGAAGGTAGTCGAAATTAACATAATGGAGTTTCTTTATCCCTAAACTTTTAGCAAATGTTGCGGGGTTGTAAAATAATGTATAACATGCAGGACCATGATATATATCATTATCTTCACCTCTGAGGTTTATGTTAGTATCAAAAATATCAGTACTATAAGTATAATTTGAATAAAACGTGTGTTTAGTTAAGGTGTTGTTTTTTTCGTAGAAAACATAATCAACCATATCTTGGAGTTCTTTAGGAACTGCATGATGTGATGAAATAATAATTTTTCTTTTACTATCTTTTCTTAAAGATTTAATACATTTAATAGTTGTATCTATACTAGATTGTGTATTTGGGTAAGTACAAATAACATATGCTTCTTCTTGAGGTTTTATACTTAGAGAAGGGTCTATTGTTGAAATCTTTGAGAATTCTTCAGATGATATTTGTACAACTTTAGGAACTTGGGTTTTTAAGAGGAGAGTAATTATTTTTTTATTGTAATTCTTATCGCTAAAATCTAAATAGGATACAGTTTTAAACCTATCAAAATAGTTTTGATATACCTCCAAATTATAAATTAATGAAGGTATTTTATAAGAAATTGCTTCACGTATTACTAAAGGCATAGTTTCTTTATCCTTATGAGTGCCTCGAGATGTAAATAAAAATAAATCCATAGATTGGTAGAAATTATCTACATCAACACGTTCATCCCACCATGTAATATTATCGGGTTTGCCTTTCATTAAGGGTTCCCAATACCATTTAAAATTATCTGCTTGGTTACCTACACAATGAAATTCAATATCTGGGAGGGATTTAGCATATTCAAAAAATTCAGATTGGTTTTTACGTGGAGTAAATAATCCAATATGGAGTACGTGTTTTTTATTTGGATCTAATCCTAGATTTTTTAGTGATGTATTTCTACAGGGACGGCTAATATACTCAATAGGATATTCAACTAATATTTTTGGAATATCAATATTTTTATATTGGTTAATTTGCCAATTAGACACAAACATAAACTTATCTGGGAAGAATATCTTATTATTGATATCCATTGAGGAGTCATGTGAGGTTTCGACTATAAAATAATCTCTATTAACATCATACAATTTCCTAGCTATCTCATCACCCATAAAATACTCAGGTATTTCTTCTAGGTGGATTATATCAGGGTTTATATCATTAATAATATCAAACAATTCTGATTTATCATCTTGTAGGGTATAAAATCTATCGATAGGTATTATGTCAATAATTTTATTTTTTGTTACTATTAATCTACCCCCAGTACAATCAACCCATTCAATAACATATATTTTAAAGTCATTTTTAAGTAGTTCTATTTTTTTAACCAGATATTGGGGTAAACCACCAGTTGAGAGGTGGGGGGCAATATAAAGGAGTTTTCGCATTTAATTTTTCTTATCCCTCAATATAATAACAATTATACTAATAGCCAAATTCTAAATATCAAGAAGAAGATCTTTCGATCTTCTTCCTTTTATATTATTTAATCATATCCTGGGAATTGGTATTTGGTTCCATTTACATTGATAAAAAGCCAAATATCGGGTCTTCCTAAATAGATGGAGGTATCAGCGTAAGCTTCAGTACCTCCAACTATTTTATCAGGGTAATCTCCACGAGTTGGTTCGTATACTGATGCTGCATCATCTACTCTTAATGTAGTTGTACGGGTTCTACCATCTATGTAAACCTCTTCAAGAGTATTATCAATTGTGGTGAAATCCGATGACTGTACTAAAGTTGATGATACTGTTCTTACCATAGCATTTGTAGTAACATAAGCACCTCCACTAATACCACTTGTCCCACTTATAGTTACCCCAGATGTACCTTCAGCCCCTGAAGTACCACTTGAGCCTGAGGAAGAGCTTAAGGCACTTGCACCTGCTTCTCCTACTTCTCCTGAAGAACCATTTGTACCACTTGAGCCTGAAGAAGAGCTTAAGGCACTTGCCCCTGAAGCTCCATCTACTCCTGAAGAGCCTGAAGTACCACTTGAACCTGAGGTTGAACTTAAGGCACTTGCCCCTGCTTCTCCTACCTCACCTGAAGAACCATTTGAGCCTGTTGATCCACTACTATTACTTAAGGCACTTGCCCCTGCTTCTCCGGCCTCTCCTGAAGTACCACTTGAGCCTGAGGTTGAACTTAGGGCACTTGCACCTGCTTCACCTGCTTCACCTGCTTCACCTGAAGTACCACTTGAGCCTGTTGATCCACTACTATTACTTAAGGCACTTGCACCTGCTTCACCTACTTCACCTGAAGAACCATTTGAGCCTGTTGATCCACTACTATTACTTAAGGCACTTACACCTGCTTCACCTACTTCACCTGAAGTACCATTTGAGCCACTTGAACCTGAGGTTGAACTTAAGGCACTTGCCCCTGCTTCACCTACTTCACCTGAGGAACCATTTGAGCCTGTTGATCCACTACTATTACTTAAGGCACTTGCACCTGCTTCACCTACTTCACCTGAAGTACCATCTACTCCTGAAGAGCCTGAGGTTCCTGTTGTATTGCTTAAGCCTGATTGACCTGCATTTCCGTTTGAGCCTGTTGCACCTGAAGTACCGCTTGAACCTGTTGATCCGCTACTATTACTTAAGGCACTTGCCCCTGCTTCTCCTACCTCACCTGAAGTACCACTTGAGCCTGTTGATCCACTACTATTACTTAAGGCACTTGCCCCTGCTTCTCCTACCTCTCCTGAAGAACCGTTTGTACCGCTTGAACCTGAGGTTGAACTTAGAGCACTTGCACCTGCTTCTCCTACCTCTCCTGAAGAACCATTTGAGCCTGTTGATCCACTACTATTACTTAAGGCACTTGCACCTGCTTCTCCTACCTCTCCTGAAGTACCATTTGTACCGCTTGAGCCTGAGGTTGAACTTAGGGCACTTGCCCCTGCTTCTCCGGCCTCTCCTGAAGTACCATTTGAACCTGTTGATCCGCTACTATTACTCAAGGCACTTGCACCTGCTTCTCCTGAAGTACCATCTACTCCTGAAGAGCCTGAGGTTCCTGTTGTATTGCTTAAGCCTGATTGACCTGCATTTCCGTTTGAGCCTGTTGCACCTGAAGTACCATTTGAGCCACTTGAGCCTGAGGTTGCACTTAGAGCACTTGCACCTGCTTCTCCTACCTCTCCTGAAGAACCATTTGAGCCACTTGAGCCTGAGGTTGAACTTAGAGCACTTGCACCTGCTTCTCCTACCTCTCCTGAAGAACCGTTTGTACCGCTTGAGCCTGAGGTTGAACTTAGGGCACTTGCCCCTGCTTCTCCGGCCTCTCCTGAAGTACCATTTGAACCTGTTGAACCGCTACTATTACTTAGAGCACTTGCACCTGCTTCTCCTGAAGTACCATCTACTCCTGAAGAGCCTGAGGTTCCTGTTGTATTACTTAAACCTGATTGACCTGCATTCCCGTTTGAGCCTGTTGCACCTGAAGTACCATTTGTACCGCTTGAACCGCTACTATTACTTAGAGCACTTGCACCTGCTTCTCCTGAAGTACCATCTACTCCTGAAGAGCCTGAGGTTCCTGTTGTATTACTTAAACCTGATTGACCTGCATTCCCGTTTGAGCCTGT
>Ga0222649_1000099_pt1 | contig 34613 bp, 56 predicted proteins | sample AntAcemetagen337_FD_179865 | JGI IMG/M metagenome (GOLD analysis project Ga0222649, IMG submission 179865) | Saline water microbial communities from Ace Lake, Antarctica - #337 | ecosystem: Environmental > Aquatic > Non-marine Saline and Alkaline > Saline | place: Antarctica: Ace Lake... | reverse complement strand
AGGAGGTAATCTTAATTTAAGATATACCCCACTAACCTCTCTACCTCAAGGTTTAAAAGTAGGAGGTTATCTTAATTTATTTGGGACTAGAATAACCTCCCTACCCCAAGGTTTAACAGTAGGAGGTGATCTTAATTTAGAAAATACCCCAATAACCTCCCTACCTCAAGGTTTAGAAGTAGGAAAGGATCTTTATTTAAGAGATACCAAAATAACCTCTCTACCTCAGGGTTTAAAAGTAGGAGGTGATCTTAATCTAGCTAATATCCCAATAACTTCTCTACCCAAAGGTTTAACAGTAGGAGGTTCTCTTGATTTAGAAGATACCCCCATCTCTAAAAAATATACTAAAGAACAAATTAAACAAATGGTGCCTGGAGTAAAAGGTGAAGTTTATATGTGAAAACACAATGATAAAACTAATAGAAAACTTGGCGATATTACTTCTCCTTCATATATTTATAACTGTATAAAAATAACTAATGACAACTATTCAAAGCATATTTACAAATTTACTCTCCTCGATGCAGGTCCATAATATATGGACGCTGTGTGGTGATGTGATTTGTGGTTTGGTGTTTAATAGTGAATATAAGCAACCGAGAAACATTTCCGGGTTTATTATGAGTTGATAATTTAAAAACATATCATTTATATAAACCCGGATCTAAAAAATTCGGGTTTTTTTGTTAAAGTAAGTGTAAAAAAACTAGGAGATGTGAAATATAGTTCGTATATTTACGTATTAAAATTAGAGATATGGAAAAATTTAAAGACACTAAAGTATTTAAAATGTTAGCTGAAAGATGGAAAGGTAGAGACATGGAAACATATTTTATCGAAAAAAACAAAGCCTATCATGAAAAACTAAAAATTGAAGTTAAAAACTTCACATAAAAAATTAGGAGATGTGAAATATAGTTCGTATATTTACGTTATAAGAAATTAAAGTTCATTGACATATTGGATAATATTAAGGAAGGTGAAGCAGTGACATGGAGTCGCGACTAGTCTTGAAAACTAGGTTTCGTTAATTCGGATGGGGTTCGAGTCCTCCTCCTTCCTCAAAAGATTCTACCCTGATCTGAAAGTTGGCCTAACGGCCCAGCTGATATGCTTGGTAGAGGACATAGGAGTCCTGCTTCTATATTTTAGCCTGTGGTATAACGGTTATTACATTTGACTTTGACTCAAATAATGGGAGTTCGATTCTCTCCAGGCTAACAATAATCAGAATAAAAGTAAATAAATTGAGATTAGTATTTATAGCAAACGGAAACTTTGCAATAGCAGCCTAGCAATAGGCTTTAAATCCTTAAACAAGGTTTATAGATTTAACGTACCGCCTGAAACGTAATTCAGGCAAATGGCTCTATGATGTAACTGAATAGCATAGAAATCTTCTAAATTTCTTGTATGGGTTTGAATCCCATTAGAGTCTCAAATAAGCAGGTGAGGTTAAGGTAACCGGTTGCTCTCCAAAAGCAATGATACACGAATAGGTTCGATTCCTATCACCTGTGCAAAAATTAATATAATTATTAAATCATGAAAAATCGTTATGACAAAACCTTAGTAATTGACTCTAGTTATATTGCTAGGAGTATTATCACCACAGAAAGAGCATTTGTAGTATCATATAAGGGAAATGCAGACATAATAGAGGAATACCCAGAAACATTTGGTGTTGTAAACCCAAATCTAACAATTTTTAAACCTTCTATTATTAGAGTACACACTTATGTAAAAATGAATTTTCAAAAAGTACCTCTAACACGTGAAAATATATTTAAAAGAGATGGGTATTTGTGTGTATATTGTGGTCACGATAAACGCAAGGATCTAACGATAGATCACGTTATACCTCAATCTAAAGGTGGGCCTAATACATGGGATAATTTAGTATCCGCTTGTATAAAATGTAATAATGAAAAAGCAAGTCTAACATTAAAGGAATATGGAAAATCTATTCCAAAACCAAAAAGACCCCATTATCTAATGTTATTAAAAAAAACATTATTTATACCGGATGAATGGAAACTTTATTTATTAATGTAGAAAATTGAGCAAGATGTTTATGGTTGGACAGTTAGTTTGCAAAACTAATCTTTTAGTGGGTTCGATTCCCACCTTGCTCTCAAAAATATAAGTAAAAAACAAATACAAAAAAACTAGGTTACCCGGAATATAGTTCGTATATTTACACCTAATAAAAAAATAAAAGTTATGAAAGAATATAAAGTAGAAGTTACAAAAAATAGTACAGAATGGTACAACATGGAAGGTAGACGTCATAGAGAAGATGGACCTGCTATAGAGCTTGCAAACGGAGATAAATATTATTACATTAATGGTAAACGTCATAGAGAGGATGGTCCTGCTACTGAGTGGGCAAGTGGATATAAAGCTTACTACATTAATGGTAAACGTCATAGAGTGGATGGGCCTGCTGTAGAGTGGGAAAATGAATATAAGTGTTACTACATTAATGATCAACGTCATAGAGAAGATGGACCTGCTATAGAATGGGTAAATGGAGATAAGTGTTACTTCATTAATGGTGAAGAATTAACCGAAGAAGAATTTAATAGTAGAACTAAAACCTGTGAAGGTAAGGTAGTAGAGATTGACGGAGTAAAGTATAAACTATCTAAACTATAATCATATAAAGACTAGGCTACCCGGAATATAGTTCGTATATTTACGGAATAGAAAATAATAATAGTTCATTGACATATTGGATAAGATTAAATTGCTCATGTGGTGGAATGGTATACACGGCTGTTTTAGAAGCAGTATTTTGCAGGTTCGAATCCTGCCATGAGTACAAAAAACTGTTCGAGTACTAATTATGACTTATCACTCTAATTAGGAAGTAGTGGACAAATATATACTAAAGGTCATTAATCAATAAACTAACCAGAATGGTTCTGATACTGAACTTGAGATTAAAGCGGTTGGATTCCGAAGTGTTAACAGGTTTAAAAGGGTAAGCTAGTTACTGTTAATGCAAAAAATACAAGTTAGACGTTCGAAGGAGAACTTAAAAGGTATTCAAATCACCATTCTAACTTAATTGCCTCTAAAGCATAAATGGTAATGTGCCCGGTTTGTGCCCGGAGGAACAGGGTTCGATTCCTTGTAGAGGCTCTAAAAGTAATTCAACCTCGCTTAGCGATAAACTAACTCTAAAAACGTTTTACCAATGAGGGAGGTCAATGTTTACTTTTAATGCGAGTGTAGCTCAATTGGCAGAGTGCTATCTTTCCACGTTAGAAGTTGGGGGTTCGAACCCCCCCACTCGCTCTTTTTTACATTTTCGGGCATTTTTATAAATTTTTGTATATGTATGATAAACAATAACATATGAAAAATATAAAATGGGAAAATGATTTATCTGGAATACTATTAGGAAATATAATAATTAATAGTAATTCGAGTTTAAGAAGGTGGATATTAAAGAAAGAAATATTCCCCTATAAATGTAATAAATGTAAGATTGAAAAGTGGAATAGTGAGATAGTAATTTTAGAATTAGAACACATTGATGGGGATAGAAAAAACAACAAAAAAGAAAATTTAGAATTATTATGTCCCAATTGCCATTCTCAAACCAGTACATATAAAGGAAAAAATATTAAAAAAACAACACAAATTATAGACGATTCTGACAAGATCATAGACTTATTTAAAAAAGGATATAATATTAATCAAATATTAAGTACATTAAGTTGGTCAGGAGGTAAGAATTATAAAATAGTATATAAAATATTAAAAGACAAGGGAATTAACCTTCCCACAAAACATGATATGTTTTTATTAAAAAAAGATAAGAACCAACAAAAAATAGAAAAAAAATTAAGTGTTTTACAAAATCGAATTAATATTGTTAAAACCTGTAATATTAATTTCAACCAACATGGGTGGGGGATAAAATTATCCAAACTTATAAATTTAACTCCTTCAGCCACCCTAAAATTTATGAAAAGAGAATTACCTGAGTTTAGTAAAAAATGTTGGCAACATTCAGATAATTTAAATATACAATATTAAAGCAAGCGGTTACTTGACTCCTAATATGTACAGTAACAGTCGCCTAGATTTTAGGAAGTCTGAGGGCGGTACGTCATTAATGCTCAATTTAATGGTAGGTACGTATCAATATTATGTTAAAACCTACATTCTGCTCCTGTCGACAACTGGCTAAGTCACTACCCTTTCACGGTAGAGTAGAGGGATCGATACCCTCCAGGAGTACAATTGGGGATATGGTGAAATTGGCTATCATAGTAGATTTGCATTCTGCTGTTCCGAGTTCGAACCTCGGTATCTCCACAATTATGGGATATCTACCTTAGGTAGGTGTTCTGTCAAGGTTTTTAAGGTTGAACCCGTAATCAACCTTAACCGGTCTATTAGTGAACTGGCTATCATGCTACCCTGTCACGGTAGAGTAGAGGGATCGAAACCCTCATAGACCGCCAAATTGCGTTAAGGTGTAAAGGTTGCATGGGACTCTCATAAGGTCTACGGGGTGGTTCGAATCCACATTACGCAACTAAATAGTTTTATAGGTCGTTCTGTCCTTGAGTTCTATTTCAAAACTCTAAAAAAGGCAAGGTCCCTTAGCTCAGTCTGGTAAGTAGCAACTCGCTCATAACGAGAAGGTCACAGGTTCAAATCCTGTAGGGACCACAAAAATATTTATCCAATATACTTCTAATTATTTATTATATTTCCTTGACCCCTGCTTGGGTACCATACTTATGGTTCGTATATTCGATTAAATAATTAAAACAAACTAAATATTATGAGTAAAATATTGTATTTTTCATCCGAAGGATGTCAACCCTGTAAAATGTTATCACCTACAATGCAAAACAGTGGTTTGCCTTATGAAAAAATTAATGTAGATAATGACACCTATCTAACAAACAAATACGGAGTTAGAAATGTCCCTACCCTAATAAAAATAGATAATGTGGGTAATGAAATTGGTAGAATGGTGGGTAATAATTCTTTAAATATAATTAAAAATTGGTACAACCAGTTGTAAAAAATAGCGATTATATTTGGATAAGTAATAAATAATTCGTATATTAAATAAATAATAAATAAAATTATGGCAAAGTTTCAATCAAGTAAAGTTTATGATGGATACAGCACAGTATTCCGTCAATGGAGAGCAACAGATACTCACTGTTCATTTATTCACGGTTATGGTGTTTCATTCAAAATATATTTTGAAGGGGAATTAGATGAAAAAAATTGGGTTATGGATTTTGGAATGGCCAAGCGTGCTAAAACATTAATAGATGGTAGGCAACCCAAGGATTATTTCGATTTTATATTTGACCACACTATGATTATAGCAGAAGATGATCCTGAAGTAGAAGCATTTAAGCAAATGGGAGAAGCTGGAGTAGCACAAGTAAGAATAATCCCAGCTACCGGTGCAGAGAAATTTGCTGAATTTATCTTTAATAAGGTTAACCCCTTCGTACTAGAAGAAACAGATGGTCGAGTTAGGGTTACTAAAGTGAAGTTTATGGAACATGGAAAAAATGCAGCATATTACTGCGAATAGATTAGGTAATAAATAAAGTGAAATAACCACATTAAAAAATTTATGGAAGCACAATTAAAAAGAATTGAATTATTCAAATTAGCATCGGTGTCTTGATAAATTTTATCATATGTATAACAAATATATATTATGAGAAACACAAAAATTTATTTAGTATCTAATTGTTATGGTAATCCTAAAAGTGTTTATATAGGTAAAACTATTAATAATTCTAGAAAAGGTGACCATAGACGAAAGTATGGTGAAGAAATAGAATTTAATATTCTAGAGGAAATCGAAGGGACTGATAAAATTTTATGGAAACCTAGAGAAACATATTGGATCCAAAAATACATAGATTTAGGATATAACCTTCAGAATAAACAAAAGTTAGGGGGTAGTGGAGTTGATTTCCATTCCCCTGAAACTATCCAAAAATTAAAAGATTGGAGAAAAAATAACAGGTTTAGGTTAAGACAAGACATAGAAGATAAAAAAAATCAAATCATAGAAGAATATAATAATGGTACGGGTCCACACAATTTGGGTAAGAAATATGAATGTCATCCTGATGTTATTAAAAGAATATTAAGAGAGGGTAATGTAACATTTAGGACAAAATCTGAATCACAAAAATGTAGAAAAGGAGAAACCCGAAGAAAAGACTTATATATTAGGCTTAGCGAAATAGAGGCATTATATTTACAAGGTAAGAATTATACACAACTAGGAAAAATATTTAATACTAGTGATGTACAAATCAAAAACATATTAACAAAAGTGAAATAACCACAATAAAAAATTTATGGAAACAAATCAATTAAAACGAATCCCAGATTACGATAAGGTATTACCTATTGTAGAAGTTTACACAGCAGTACAGTCAGAAGGGTCTAGAGCAGGTTATCCTACTGTTGTAATTAGAACTACAGGATGCACTCACAGGTGTTTTTTCCGTGAAGGAGGGTGGTGTGACTCCTGGTATACTTCAATCCACCCCGAAAAAGGTCAATTTACCTTTAATGATATTATTGCTATGTACAAGAAAAACCCACACATATCAGAGATGATGTTAACGGGTGGTTCACCTACAATGCACCCTGCCCTAGTAAATGAATTAACCCACTTTGCCCATGAAAATAATATATTTATTACTATTGAGACTGAAGGAAGCCACTTCCTCCCCACTGACTATCCTATTAATCTTTTATCTATTAGTCCTAAGTTTTCTAATTCTATCCCAGTTTTAGGAGTAAAAACACCACAAGGGGGAATTACAGATGAAAGAATGATTAATCAACATAATAAACTCCGAGTTAATTATGAAGCAATAAAAAAATCAATAGAATACCATTCAGATTACCACATAAAACCAGTATGGAGTGGACAAGACGAGGGTGCCTTAGCTGAAATTTTAGATTTTATTAAAATTATGGAGGTACCTCAAAATAAAGTATGGTTTATGCCTAGTGGTGATTCAAGAGAAGGGTTATTTAAATCGTATCCTTTAGTATTCAATTGGGTGAGAGATAATGGATACCGTATGACTTGGCGCCCCCACATCATAGCCTTTGAAGCACAGAGATGCGTGTAGATAACGTTTAACAACGTATGAGAAGTTTGATTCTGTAATACGTATAACCAAAACACATGGTAGAACATATTTATACTTGTGGACATTGTAAGTCCTCTTTCATCAAAAATTACATAATGTCAAAAGGTAATTGGAGAGATGGAATTCTTTACCCTACTAAAAAATATTGTTCTAAAGAATGTAGACAAGCTGAGCGTGCCAAAGAGCATAATTATAAAAATTGTAAAGTTTGTGATATATCCTTTAGAGTAGGACCCAGTAGTAATAATATATTTTGTAGCAAAAAATGTTATGGTTCAAGAATGAGTACACACCCCAAAGAATTTGGAATGGCTGAACGCTCAGCTAAGATGAGGGAAAGTTGGGATGAAAATGCTTGGAAAAAATCAATCCAAACTAGAAAAGATAATGGAAACATTATTGATTGGGATATAGCTGAATGGAAGCAATATTGGCGTAGATGTAATGATTTAACACGTAAAATGCGTGTAAAATTACTTGGAGATTGGGATGGTATTGATTATATTGACGGCAAGAATATATTACATAATCTAATGTTACCTATAACACATGCCGAATATCCAACTCTTGACCACGTTAAACCTAGAAGTCAAGGATTTAGAGAAGGCTTAACCCCTTACGAAATTAGCAGCCCAGCAAATTTGAAATGGACTACTAGAAGAAATAATAGTAAGAAATACAACAAATAATTTGGATAAGCAAGAAGCACTTAATATATTAGGAGAAATAAAAGATAACATCAACATTTGTTGTGCTATAACGTGTTTGTGTAACATAAGTAGCGAATAAATTAAACTAAAATTAAATAAATATGGACTTAAAAGAAGAAATTACAGAATTAATATACAAAAACTCTAAAGATATAAGCGAAGGTGTTTTAATAGACTTTAAAGATATAACTTTATTAATAGAAAATATAGCAGCTATTTCTGTTACACGTTGTTGTAAACCGTTTGTTTGCGAGATACACCCAAACTCTAATAGTTACACTAGCACAACAGGAAAAGTATGTTGTGTTAAATGTGTAATGGGTTAGCAAATTAATGTTTTACAACAATGTATCCTGATGAAGTATTAGTTTTAATAGATAAAATAGAAAGTTATATAAATGGAGAATAAACGTAGAAAAATCCACGAAGAATTAGAAGTGGTACAAGAAGGTTTTGCTAATGGGGTTGCTAAAGGATTCCCACTATCAGACGAACAAAAAAGACACATGATTGATGAAGCAGCTATTGCTTATGGTCAATTTTTAGATGCTTTAAAATGTGATTGGAGAAATGATCCAAATTCAATGGAAACACCAAAAAGGATCGCAAAGAAATATGTCAATGAGCAGTGGGCAGGTAGGTACAATAATCCACCAGCTATCACATCATTCCCTTCTGATGGGTATGACGGGCTTATCACGGAATGCAACATACCTTTAACAAGTATGTGCTCCCACCACCACGAATCTATTTTAGGTAGAGTTCACATTTCATATATAGCTGGTATTGATGGAAGGGTAATTGGTTTATCCAAGTTAAATAGATTAGTTGAGCATTTTGGACGCCGTGGAGCTATTCAAGAGCAGCTTACAATGGCGATTCATCAAGCGGTATCTAAGGTATGTGAACGTAATAGAGGAGTGGCAGTGCAAATAGTAGCAAGCCACCAATGCGTAAGCTGTAGAGGAACTAATCATCAAGGAGCAGCTATGATAACCACTAAGTTATCTGGTAATTATTTTACTAAACCCGAAGTAAGGTTTGAATTTTTTGATGCTATAAAAAGTGCGGCATTGTTAAAATAAATAAATATGATATTAAAAGATAACAAAGTAATACTAAACTGGGGTGATATAGATTTTCTTATAAAAGAAATAGTATATAAAATTCTACTAGAAACCCCAACAGTAGACTCCGTACATGGTATTACACGAGGAGGTTTAATCCCCGCAACAATGATATCACACCAAACAGGTTTACCTTACGTGAATGTTATTGGTCCTAATACTTTAGTAATAGATGACATAGCGGATAGTGGAAAAACCTTAGAAAAATCACCAGGTGTTTACACAGCGGTTTTACTTTATAAACCTCACACCAGTACTTTTAAACCTAACATATGGGGCAATGAACATGAGGGAGATCAATTTATATATTTTCCTTGGGAAAGGGAAGATGCAGTCCCAATGGCCGATTATCTAAATAAAAAATAAACACCAAAACAAGATTTAGGCAAGGTTAAAGTTGACCCTAAAAAGGTCATTATAACCAAGCCAGTAATGATTCGAGAGAACTTTTCTAAAATAACTAAATAAATAAATTATAAATTATGAATTATTGGCAAGTAGATGTAAGATTAACAATGGAACATGAAACGGGTAGGACCCAACACACCATTGAGAAATATTTAGTAGATGCAGTTTCACCCACTGATGCTGAAGCTAAAGTCTTTAAAGATTTTGAAGGAGAAAGTAATTTTTCAATTACTAAAATAGTTAAAACTAAAATTATAAAAATTATACAATAATGGGAAAACAAACAGAATTAGACTTTGGATTTTCTACCCAAACAAACCCAGCAGCAATACCTTTTATAAGTGAAGTAGAGATGTTTAATAATTTAATGGGTAAATCTTATCAAAACAGAACTACACCCACTATTGACCTCAAAGATGCTCAATTTGTAATTGATTTCATAGATGAAGAATTAAACGAATTAAAACAAGCAGTAAAAGAGGGAGATATTGTTGAAGTTTTAGATGCTTTGTTAGACATTACTTATGTATGTTTAGGGAATGGGTCTCTAGTTTTTGGTTTAAAAGACAAAATAGAAGCAGGGTACGCCGAGGTTCAAGCTTCTAATATGTCTAAAATATGCTCTACTTTATATGAGGCTGAAGAAACGGTAAGGGTAAGAAGTGAACAACAAGCAGAAAAATGTCATTATGTAAAACTAATGGACAAATATGTTGTGTACCGTAGTTCGGATAATAAGGTAATGAAGTCTATTAATTTTAAACAACCCAACCTTCGTCAGTTTTTTACACAAGAAGAGCTAGACAAAGATTATTAGTATAAAATTAGTACCATAATATAAAAAACCCTAGGCTCCTATATGGAGCCTTGGTATATTAGAATAAATAAGTTATAATGTACAAAAAAGCATACGCAACTAGAATAAAAAACAATAAATATAAAATTTATTTGTGGGACCAAGGAGGGTATAATGAAATTGAGTGGACAAACTGTGCTTATGTAGAATGCAAAAGTAATCAATTTACTCATAGAGGAATTAATGATGAATATTTACTTAAAACTCCTAACTGGTATAAAACAGACCCCCATTTACATTTCCATGATATGCCTCCTTATCAAAAGTTTCTTATTGAGAAATATGGAGCAGATGATACTCCCTCTACAGGACATAGAGAATTATTTTTTGATATTGAGTGTGAAATAGGAGGAGCACTTACCGAAGAATATATTGAAACAGCTCCCATGCCCATCACCTCAATCGCTTATTGGGATAAAACACCTGATAAATGGGTCATTTTAATATTAGATAAAAAAAACGAATTACTACCTAAAGAGATTAATGGTAAGGAAATTATACCTGTAAGGACTGAAAGAGATTTACTGTTAAAGTTTATAGAACATTTTACAAACATTAGCCCAGATATCTTAGTTGGATATAATAGTGATTTCTTTGACATCCCCTACTTATATTATAGGATATGTAATGTTCTAGGGAGAGAATACGCTGACTACCTTTCCCCTATTAATAAAGTAAATGCTAAAAAAGATAACCCCTACTTTCACAAACCAAACCAGTATGTAGATATTGTGGGTGTAGAATCTTTAGATTATATCCGTTTACATAAAAAATACCATTGGAAAGATGAACCAAGTTGGAAATTAGATGCTATTGGTTTAAAATACGCTAATTTAGGAAAGGTTGAATATCAAGGAAATTTGGACCATTTATTTTCTACTGACTTAAATAAATTTATTGAATACAACTTTCGTGACGTTGAAATATTACAAAAGTTAGATGAAAAATTACAATATATTGCTTTAACTAAAAATTTATCTCATAAAGGTAAACATAATTATAGTGAAGTATATGCTAATAGCAAAACACAGGATGGTGCTATTTCAGCCTATTTATTATCTCAAAATATAATACCACCACCTAAGGAACGGAACCCTCAAAAGAAGGAAACTTATGCAGGTGGGTATTTGTTTTGTCCTAAAGCGGGGTTATACAAATATATGTTTGATGAAGATTTAGTATCACTATATCCTTCAATAATAATGACGTTAAACATAGGTAAAGAAACTTTTATAGGTCGTATTATAGATGAAGATGATCGTAATAATAGATTAGGTCTTAATGATTTAAGATTAAAAGACCCTAAAGAAGAATTATTAGTAGAAAATGGTAGACAACAAAGAACAGTAGTTCCTGTTAGTAAATTAATCAAAATAATAGAAACCGAAAAATTATCAATATCTGCTAATGGTTCAATGTTTAGAACAGACAAAGAATCTGTATTATCAACTATCCTAAAGAAATGGTTCGAAGAAAGAGTTACGTATAAAAAAAGGATGCAAAAAGCATATAAGGTAGGAAATAAGGAAGATGGGGATCATTGGCATAGGATGCAATATACTATGAAAATTCTCTTAAATTCACTCTATGGAGCAACCGCTCTTCCTTCTTTCCGTTATTCTATGAATTTCCAAATACTAAGTGAAGCCATAACCCTTTCTGGGCATAGAATTATACAAGAAAGTGCCCTATGTGCCAACAAACATATAAACAAAATTGTGAGAAGTGAAGAATTAACTGAGGAATTCAAAAAATCCCTTAATATATAATATTTTTTTACATATACTGCGTTATAAATAATAGAATAAAACTAGACATATAACACGGCATACTAACATAGACAATACATTAAACACGCGTAAAATGCGCATAAATTAAATAAAAATATGGCTCTCAACAAACAAACAATTAGAAGCAATCAAACTATATATAGAGAAGGTGTAATTCTATCAAAAGAGGAAATTATTGAAATAAGTGAAAGCTGGAATGAAAACCAAACTTTATTTTTTAAAAAGATGCTAAAGCAAGGAGGGCAATGCTTAATAAATGGTTGTTCTTTTAAAATATTGATTAAACAAAGAGATGATTTAGATTCTTATGGTGAAAGGCCTAAAACAACACCCCTTATTCCCGGAGAAAGAACATTTTAAATAAAAATACTAATATGAAATTCTTACAAGAAGTTCCAGAATACATATGTCCGAGTACTGACGTTAACCACGTAGCTTATTCAGATACGGACTCAATCTATATACATGCTGAGCCCCTACTGTTAAAGTTATACCCCAATTTTGAGGAATTTACTGATAAAGAAAAGGATAATATTCTAGAAAAAGTAGCCCTAAAATATCAAGAAGTAATTAATAATGATTATGGTAGAATAACATGTGATGTTTTTAACGTGAAGGATCATAGATTAGAGATGAAAACTGAAGCTGTTATTCGTACTGCTTATTTTAGAGCTACTAGAAGATATGCCCAGTGGATTACAAAACAGGAAGGAATAGAAAAAGAAATATTGGATATTAAGGGATTAGAATTTATGAAAGCTAATTTTCCTCCAATATTGGGGAAATTCTTTAATAGTATTCTTGAACAAGTATTAAAAGGGGAAAAAAAAGATAATATTATAGAACAAATTAAAGTGTTTAAAAAACAAATAATTGATGGGGAAATCCCTCTTACTAAACTAGGAAATCCTACATCTGTTAAAAAGTTGAGTAAATATAGTGGAACAAATGCAAGAGCAGGGGAAATGTTCACCGAAATATTAAAAGGAGCCCCAGCTCCTGTAAAGGCCGCTATCCGATATAATGATTTATTAAAATTGTGGCAGTTAGATAAAAAGCATGACTTAATAACTCAATCGGATAAAGTAAAATGGATATACTTAAGAGATAATCCCTATAAAATAGAATCACTAGCATTTCAAGACCATGATATACCCGAAAAAATACAAGAATTTTTAAATAAGTATGCTAACCGTAGAATAGTATTTGAGACTATATTACTAAATAAATTAGAAGGGTTTTTTGGGGATCTTGAATGGTCTCTTGATTTGAATCCCTATTTAAACAATTTTTCTTTCTTTGAAATTTAAAACAAATTATGATAAACAGAAACTTATTACAAAGCACAATATCTAAATATTTTCTAGGTGATTTACATAAATCAGTTAAATGGAGAATTAAAGATAACACATTAACCGTTTATGCCCAAAGTGAAGGATTAGTATGTAAAACTTTATTAAACAAATTCCCTGTACAAGATAGTGAAATAGGAGTATTTGATACAGATAAATTAGTTAAGCTTTTGTCTATTACTAATGGTGACTTATTAATGAGTCTAAGTGGTAACAAGGCATTAAAAAATGTTATGTACATTGAAGATGCTAATTTTAATTTAACTTATACTTTAGCAGACCCTTTAGCAATAGGTAAAACTAGTTGGGTAACCGATCCTGAATTTGATGTTGAATTGGATTTAAGTGACGATGATATATCTCATTTAATAAAAGCTAAAGGAGCATTAGACGCTACTAGTGTTCTTATTAAAACCACAGAAAATTTAAATGGAACTCTAGTGTGTGAATTTATGTTTAGTCCGGAGGCAATAGAAGATAATTATAGTAATAAGATATCATATCAAATTCAGGGTAACATTAAAGAAGAAGGAATGCGTCTTCCGTTTAATGCTCTAAAGTTTAGTGAAATATTAAAAAATAACAAAGACATGACCACCGCTAAACTATTTATAGCAAATAGTGGTATGATGAAAATGGAATTCACGTCTGAGCATATAGAAAGTACTTATTACCTACTACGAAACGAGTTAAACTAAATATTATAAGGAATTTGGTACCCCATATTAGGGTTTGTATATTTAAGTATAATATTAAAATCATTATAAATGACAAAGAAAAGAAAGTCTATTAAAACCATTACTGATCCTTTATTGGAACCCTATTTCATTACAAAAGATGAATATAGTTATACAATAAAGATGAACGTAACTTCAGATAAAACACATTTTAGATCCAAACAATCTACCCCTAAAACATACGAAAAATCCTTATTTTACCATCCTACTATGGAAGCGGCCTTAATAAAGATTTCAGTACTAAAATCCCACGATAAGGATTACAAGAGTTTAAGTGAGTACATAGAAAATTATAAACAAGTAACATTAAATTTAAAACAATACGTAAATGAGAGAACTAAAAGCATTTTATGATGCATGCATCGTTAAACCCATAGAAACAGAAGAGACTGTTTATGGTAACATCATCGTTCCTGATATGGGAAAGGATACAAATACCTTTGGGGAAGTAATTGCTGTAGGGCCTGGTAGGTATACTATCAGTGGAGTACTATTAGTACCACAAGTAAAAATAGGCGATAAAGTAGTACTCCCTACTCAGGGTTTCACAAAATTACCATTTGAAGGGGTAGAGTACTACATCGGGCCAGAGAACCAGGTGCTCGCAAAAGTTCAAGAAATAACTAAATAATAAGTAAGAAATGGAAACAAAAATTCATTATGGTAAAGATGCCAGAACAAAGTTACAAAACGGTATAGATAAACTAGCAGATGCTGTAGTATCTACTTTAGGACCAAATGGTCGAAATGTAGTAATATTTAGAGGGTCTCAAGATGCTCCACAATCTACTAAGGATGGTGTTACGGTGGCTAAAGCTTTTTTATTAGATGATCCTAGTGAAGAATTAGGAGTGTTACTAATTAAACAAGCAGCAGTTAAAACCGCCGAAAAAGCAGGTGATGGTACAACTACATCTACTTTATTAGCTAGGGAAATGATTCGTAAGGGTTTATCTCATTTAGATAATGGGGAAAATGCTGTTGAAATTAAAAGACAAATTGAAGGAGCTATTAAAGAAGTAGTAGCAGACTTAAGGAGTAATGTATCTGAAAATATATCATCCGAGGATCAACTAGAACAGATAGCTACAATCTCTGCAAATAATGACATTGAAACAGGTAAATTAATTGCTCAGGCCATTAATAAAGTAGGATTAGAGGGTGTAGTACATATAGAGGAATCCAAAACTGGGGATACTTACCTTGAAACCGTTGAAGGAATGCAGTTTGATCGTGGGTATAAGTCACCTTACTTTGTTACAGATAACAACACTATGTCCTGTACTTTAGATAACCCCTCAATATTAATTTTAGATCAAAGGTTAAATACCGTGAAGGAATTATTACCTATACTTGAAGCAGTATCTAGCCAAGGAAAATCTCTATTAATTATTGCCGAGGATATTGATAATGAAGCACTAGCCACTCTAATTGTAAACAAGATGAGAGGTACGTTTAATGTATGTGCTGTTAAATCTCCTGATTTTGGGGAAAGAAGAAAACTTATTTTGGAAGATATTGCTAATCTAACAGGTGGTGTGGTATTTAGTAAAGATAAAGGTATGAAGCTGGACAAATTCAGTTGGGATTGGTTTGGTGAAGCTCGAATAGCAACCATTACAAAAGAACAAACTACTATAGTAGATGGTAAGGGAGATGCTGAGGTAATAGGAAAACGAGTTGACGAGTTACAAATGCAAATCGAAAAAAGTAAAACTCCTTACGAAAAAGAACAACTACAAAATAGATTATCTAAATTTGTTGGTGGTGTAGCTATTGTTCACGTTGGGGGAGGAACTGAAACTGAGATGTTGGAAAAAAAGGATAGAGTTGATGATGCACTTCATGCTACAAAAGCAGCTATTGAAGAGGGTATTGTACCTGGAGGTGGTAAAGCATTGTTAGTTGCACGTGAAGCCATTACTCGTGGTAGTATAGGTGCAAAAATTGTATATGATGCTTGTGGTATGCCCTTTGAGCAAATCTTAGCGAATGCTGGTATTACCAAAACTGATTCTAGTATACTAGCACGAGATATTATCAAAAATGATGGTACATGGTTTTCATATAATCTTAGAACATCTGAAGTTGAAAATTTTAAAGAAGCAGGTATTATTGATCCTACTAAAGTTACGAGATTAGCACTTGAAAACGCCGCCTCTGTAGCAGGAACAGTTCTATTAACTGAATGTACTTTAACTCAAGATAAAACATCTCAATTAGAAAAAATGAGAATGTTAGATTCTAACTCCCAAATGGGAGGAGGAATGATGTAAACACTTAATCAATTAATCAATAAATAATAATAAAAATGAGTAAACAAGAAATTTTTGAAGCAATGGAAGGTCATTTTCATACTTTAGCAGAAAACAATTCAGGGACTACAAAATCCTCACAACAAAGAGCACGTTCTGCGGCTATGTCAATCAAGAAACTGGTTACAGATTATAAAAAAGCATCTGTAGAAGAATCTAAATAATTTAATTGAGGGAGTGTTAGGCTCCCTCATTTATTTTTTGTATATTATGGATATGGAAGACACTAAAATTATGGAATTCCCAATGCTTATTGCTAGAAGACAACCACCATCAGATCGTTGGAGGCTAGTTAGTGATGAACCTGACGGGACTATATATAAAACATTAACAGATACTCTCGAGGCATATATGTCTAAAACAGAGTTTAAGGGTGATTACAAACTATCACCTTTAGAAGGAAAATTATTTGCTATAAATGTAGAGGAAGTAATTATGGAAAAACCAATAGAAAAAAAATTCTCATTATACGGTGAGTATTGATTTATGGATAATACAGAAAACACATTACTGAACGAAAAACATAGGCCCTCTAGTTTAGATAACTATGTTGGCAATGCTAACTTAAAATTATCAATTGCTGCCCAACTAGAAAACAATGATATACAGAACTATTTATTTTATGGTACAGCGGGAGTAGGTAAAACTACATTAGCTAAAATCATTGTAGGTAAACTTAATTGTGATTATCTTTACATCAATGCGAGTGATGAAAGAGGAATTGAGACTATTAGGGATAAGGTATCAAGTTTTGCAAGTGTTGCATCTTTTAAACCAATTAAAGTAGTAATTTTAGATGAATGTTTAGATGAAAATACCTTAGTAACGGTTTTAAGAAAAGGAAAAATAGAACATATCCCAATTAAGAATTTAGATGAAAAAAATGATCTAGTAAAATCATATAATACTAAAACATCTCAAGTTGAATGGAAGCCCTTTTACCTCTGGGATAAAGGGGAACAAGAGACATATGAAATTGAATTTGAAAATGGAGAAAAAATTATATGTACTCCTGATCATAAATGGTATGTTGAGGGTAAAGACGGAAAATTAAAAATAGTTAAAACTACCGACTTGGAAGAATACATGGAGATATTTAATCCCAAAAGTTGATTTCTTGTATGTTCAATCCCAAGCTATATATTTATAATAAAAATATATAATTATGGGTAAACCAAATAACACAAAAAATATTGGGGGGTATTGGAGTATTAAACTTAGATATAATGAAAATGAAATAATAAAATGGGTTGAAGATTTAAATCCCAAATCATTTCATACATTATTTTCTAATAAGGTTTATAATAATACTAGGGGGTTTTTATCTGTGGTAAGTAGAAAATTAGATGAACAATCGAAAATTTTTTTTAATTATTATTTTAGAAAAATACATTTGAAGGATAACAACTGTACTTATTGTAAGTGTGATATTGAAAAATCATTTATTCTTAATTTCAAATGTAATGTAAATCACCTTCCTAAGTGGTGTGAAGAACATTATAAAAATAAAAAATGGTTAGAAAATAATGGTTCTCATAGTTTCCAAGCCAATTTACAGCGTTCCGTTAAAAGACAATTATTCTTATCAAGCAGTAAAGGAAAAGAATATTGTGAAAATGTTGGTAAGTTTAATAAAATAAATACTAAATTATGGAAATCAAATCTAACTTGTAAAGAAAGAGAAGCAATAAATCTTAAATCTTCAGTTTCCCAAATTAAAAACATATTAGAGGGAAAGTTTAACCCTCAAAAAAATTATACACATTATAAGAAAAATATGTGTTATTTAGACAACAAAGAATATATTTTTAGAAGTAGTTGGGAAGTTATATTTTTTCTATCCAATCCCACTTTAAAATATGAAACCATTAGAATAAGATATTTAAAAGGGAATGGGAAAGATGGAGCTTACATTCCGGATTTTATAGATGAAGAAAATAAAATAATATATGAGTTAAAACCTCGAAGAAATTTTATAAAACAACAATGTAAAATGGATGGTGCCATATCGTGGTGTTTAAAAAATAATTATAAATTTATTTGGGTAAACGAAGATAATTTATTATCTTATATAAATGAAAATGATAATAATGACCACAGAAATAATCAATTTTATATTAAAGCATATAAAGGACTAAATGGAGAAATTAAAAATAAAATCAATAAAGAAAACAGAAAATAATCACCATGTTTATGATCTGTCAGTAGAAAATAATTCTAATTTTTTTATAGGAAGGGATGGTAATGTTTTAACCCACAATTGTGATTTCTTAACACTTCATGCTCAAGCATCACTCAGAAATATTATTGAAACATTTTCACGTACTACTAGGTTTATTTTAACCTGTAATTACGTAGAAAGAATTATAGACCCCTTACAATCAAGATGTCAAACCTTTAAAATAATACCACCTACAAAAAAAGAAGTAGCAGAACATATAGCAAATATTTGTGATATTGAAAGCATTAGTTATGAACCAAATGCCATTGGAAAAATCGTTAACAGGTTTTATCCTGATATACGCAAAATGCTTAATACAATTCAATCAAGTAGTACTGGAGGGGAATTAAAGATTGATGATTCTTTACTTATCTCAACGGGTTATATGTCTGCTATTGTAGGTGAATTAAAATTAAAAACACCCCAAATTAAAAAAATAAGGCAAATATTAGCTAATTCAAATATTGATGATTTTGAGGATTTATTTAGATACTTGTTTGAAAATGCAGAGGAATACCTCCCAGGTAAAATGGGTACAGCAGCAATTTTAATAAATGATCATCAATATAAGGCTAATTTTCGCTTGGATAAAGAAATTAATATAATAAGTTGCATCCACAGTTTAATAGAATCAAAAAACTAACAATAAATAATAAATAATTATGAACCAAAAATCAACACCACAACTAAATATAGATTTAAGTAATACCACAGGAATTTTAAACTCTGAGGGTGGGAGTATTTTCGTAAGTGGAGTAATTCTAAGAAAAATTTCTAAATTTATAGCAGGAACAGATAGTGATGCTATTATGCCCATCCCTGTATTTTATGATCCTCTTTCAATGAAAATCCTAGGAGAAGGTATACCCGTAGAGTTAAGGGAAGAATTAAAGGATGAACTTATATAAATGAAAAATATATTTTGTTGGATTAAGGAGATAAATTCAAAAAAATCTCCTGCATCCTCCTTTACTGAGGCTGAATGGGATTTATTTAATGCCTTCATGATACATAAATTTATGTCTCAAAATACTCAATATATAGAAGTAGTTAATATGGCACAAGCCATTCCTACCCTAGAAAAAGTTATGATATATAATGTGTATAAGGAGTTTATTCCCCGAAATAACAATTGGAGCAAATACATTAAATCTTCAGTTAAACGAATTAACACCCAATTAGCAGATCACTTAAGGGATCACTTTCAATGTTCATCAAGGGAGATAACAGAATACTTAAAATTATTGGGTACCACAGAAATAAATCGTATATTAACGAATAGAGGTATAGATAAAAAGGAACTTAAACAATTGTTAAAATGACAACACTACTTTATAAAATGCTATTATCATCTGCAGAAGCGGACAAAGCAAAATCAATGTTATCCCTGGATTTATTAGGTAAACATGCAGTTGGAATAGGTGACCATTCTACAGGAGATTTTTATAAAAACGCAGAAGAAGCACTTTCAATGTTAGTAGATGCTGATGATAGATTGGAAACCTTATATAAATATTTTACTAAAACAACACAAATCAATGGGTAGTTCAATTACTAAATACGAAGAAATTATGAGTGATAGAGAAATTATGAACGCAAAACGGCAAATTATAAATTATTCAACAGCGGGGACATACACATTCCCAACTACAGGATCAACTACTGGATCACCAACTATGTGTGAGACATTTTCAACATCAGCAACCCTACCAAGTATGTATGAGAGATTTCCACCAGCAACAGCCCTACCAAATGGTACTGGGTTTTCACCCAAAGAATTTTTAAGTGACGAAGCAAAGACGACAATACATTTTGAACATAAATATCCAGAATTAGCAAATGAGTTTAAAAACATACAACAAGAGCAATACGAATTATTTTCACGGAAAATGATTTCATATGGGAGGGGTAATATCTCCTTAGGGGGTAACTTAGAAAATAAAGAAGATAAACAACTCTCCCTAACCTCTATATGGATTAGGATGATTGATAAAATGAATAGGTTAAAAAATATGGTGGTTAAAAACCACACCAACCCCCTAGAAGATGAATCTATAGAAGATACCTGGAGGGATATTTCAAATTATGCTTTAATAGCTTTATTAGTAGGGAAAGATAAATGGTGATAACCTATCATTTTTCGACAAAATCCCTATATGTATAATAAAACATAGATATGAAAAATAAAATATGTACTAAATGTCATAAAAATTTAAGCTTGAGTTCCTTTAATAAATTAAAAATTTCTAAGGATGGTTTAGCTTATGAGTGTAAGTTATGTGGTGGGGAAAGAAATAAAAAGTATAATAAAGATAATAAGGAGAAAATATCACTTACCCATAAAAAACACTATCAAAAAAATAAAAAAACAATAATTGAAAATTCAAAGGTATACAATGAAAAAAATTATGAAAAAATTAAAGAATATAAAAAATCATACTTAGAAAACCCCACAAATAAAGAAATACAAAAACTAAATGTCAAAGAGTGGAGAACAGAAAATATAGAACATCATAGAAAAACTAGAAGAGAATATATGAGGGATTACAGAAAAACAAACCCCAATTATATTTTAAAAGAAAATGTAAGTCATTACATTAGAAGGGTTTTAAATGGTGGAAAAAGTGGTTCATATGAAAAATATTTAGGTTGTAATATTGAGGAATATAAGAAATATTTAGAAAATCAATTTGATGAAAAAATGACTTGGGAAAGTTATGGTAAGGATGGGTATTGGGAAATTGACCATATTATACCTACTAGTAAGGGGGGTAGCTTCCATTATACTAATACTAGACCCTTATCAATTTTTGAAAATCGAAGTAAAAAAGACAAATTATAGGTTATGGCTAAGAAATTACCACAAATAGTAAAAGATATTAGGAATAACCCACCTACACCGGTTAATTATGCATTTCAAAAGAATATATCATATTCTCAAATGTCGATTTATAGGGATTGCCAATATCGTTGGAAGCTGCAATATAAGGACAAGAAACGTAAGTTTACATCCACTATATTTACTGTTTTTGGGAGTGCAATTCATGAGGTAATGCAACATTATTTGGATGTTATGTACAACAAAAATGGGGTTATAGCAAATAAAATAGATATTGAAGAATTATTCCGAGAAAAGTATATAGGGGAATACCAAAAACAATATAAGGCCAATAAGGATAATCATTTCTCTAATGCCGAGGAAATGAGGGAGTTTTTTGAAGATGGTATTGGAATTCTAAATTGGTTTAAGAAGAAAAAAAGTGGATATTTTAGTAAAAGAGGAACCTATTTAGTAGGTTGTGAAATACCTATTATCATTCCCCCTAATAAAATGTCGAATAATGTATTATATACGGGGTATTTAGATGTTGTTATGTACCATGAAGCAACAGATACTTTTAAAATAATCGATTTAAAGACTAGCACTAGGGGGTGGGGAGATCAAGATAAAAAGAATGAGAATAAACAATTTCAACTACTATTATACAAACAATATTTCTCTGAACAATACTCAATACCTCTAGATAAGATTGATATTGAGTTTTTTATATTAAAAAGAAAAGTATTAGATTGGGATGATGATAAATTGAGATCACCACACCAATCCTATAGGGTGCAAACCTTTACACCCCCTAGTGGTAAAATAAAATTAAATAGAGCAAAATTAGCAGTTAATAGTTTTATCAATGAATGTTTTAATTCTAATGGAAAAATTAAAGAAAAAGAATACCCTAAATCACCAAGTAAGTGGGGTTGTAAGTTTTGTCCTTATTCTCATGATGAATTATGTGGTGCCGGAAAATTATTTGACTAACATAACTCTTAATTGTGTTTAAACGATAATATGTATCTTAATATAGTTATATATATGTATAATCGTAAATAATAATATTTAAAATAACAATTATGTCAGACGAAAAAAAAATGATACTAACTAGTGTCAAAGTGAAAAGTGATTTATTTCAAGAATTTAGAGTTGAATGTGTAAGAAGAAAATTTAGTTTCCAAAAACTTGCCGACCGTGCACTATTTTTATACTTAACAAACGAGGACTTTAGAAAGCAGATCTCCAATCAAACAAACATAGAAATATAATAACCTAAGTAAAATTAAACAAATAATAAACAAATATGTCTAACATTCAAAATGCCCATTTTCGTCACGTTGAGCAAAAGTATCGTAAAAAGATACTGCTCGTTTGTGACGATATTTAATTAGAGTACATTCTGGAGTAGCAACCATTGCAAAAGAAATTGTAATACATACCTCCCACCACTTTAATTGGGTAAATGTAGCGGGAGCGATACAACACCCCGAAAAAGGTAAAAAACTAGACATATCAATCTCTATAAATAAGGAAGCTGGAATAGAAGATTCATCAGTATTTCTATATTGTGTGGAAGGATATGCTCAACCCCAAGAACTACAACATATTTTATCAATTGAAAAACCTGATGCTGTAATGTTAATAACAGATCCAAGGTATTTTAGACATATTTTTAATATGGAAGATGAAATTAGAAAACATTGTCCCTTAGTTTATTTAAATATATGGGATAATTATCCAGTTCCCATGTATAACAAACCTTATTATGAGGCTTGCGATTTATTGATGGGTATTTCAAAACAGACTGTTAACATCAATAAATTAGTTTTAAAAGATTGTGATAATAGCAAAAGGGTATTTAAATATATCCCACATGGGTTAAACCATAATCAATTTTATCCTATAACCAGAAACAACACTGAATACACTGAATTTATTAACTTCAGAAATAATATTGTAGGTGGTGAGGATGTTGATTTTATAATGTTTTTTAACTCTAGAAATATTCGCAGAAAACAAATCCCAGATACCATGTTAGCTTTTAAAGCATTCTTAGATTCTCTCCCTAAAGAAAAAGCAGATAAATGTAGATTTATACTACATACTGAATTATCTACAGATCACGGGACAGATTTGAATGCCGTAGCCGAATATTTATTTAGTGGAAAATATGAAAAAAATATTATATTTTCTCATAATAAATTATCAAGACAACAACTAAACTGGTTATACAACCTAGCTGATGTGCAAATCCTACTTACCTCTAATGAGGGTTGGGGGTTGACTATTACGGAGGCTATTCTAACAGGTACCCCTATAATTGCTAATGTAACAGGAGGTATGCAAGACCAAATGAGATTTGTTGATGACAAAGGAAAATGGTTCACTCCTAGTGCTAATATACCTTCTAATCACAGGGGCACTTATAAAGAACATGGTGAATGGGCATTTCCAGTTTATCCTACTTCAAGATCAATTCAAGGCTCACCTCAAACCCCATATATTTTTGATGATAGATGTACTTGGGAAGATGCATCTAAAAGAATAGAAGAGGTATATAAGTTAACAGACAAAGAACGTAAAGAAAAAGGATTAAAAGGTAGAGAATGGGCGATAGGTAAAGAAGCAGGGTTTACAGCCGAACATCAAGCACAAAGAGTAATGGAAGCATTTGAAGAATTATTTTTAGTTTGGGAACCTAGAAAGGATTTCGAAATAGTAAATGCAACCGAATATAAAGGAAGAACATTAAATCATAAAGTTATATATTAATGAACAAACCAGTTTTTATAATCAGTTCACCAGTAGATACCTACTCAGGTTACGGAGGAAGAAGTAGAGATCTCATAAAATCCATAATAGAACTAGATAAATATGATGTTAAATTATTATCCCAAAAGTGGGGAGACACCCCAACAGGTTTTATAGATAATCATGACGAGTGGAGATTCTTACAACCACTAATTACTCAAAATCTACAATCTAAACCTGATATTTGGATGCAAATCACCATTCCAAGTGAATTTCAAGCAGTAGGTAAATATAATATAGGATGTACTGCAGGAATCGAGAGCACGGGGTGTGCTGTGAGTTGGATTGAAGGGTTAAATAAAATGGACATTAATTTAGTATCATCCCAACACAGCAAAAAAGTATTTGAAAGTATTAAATTTGAACAGAGAGATAAGATTACAAATACAGTTCAAGGGGTAATCAAACTAGAAAAACCAATTGAAGTAGTATTTGAGGGAGTAGACCTAGATACCTATTTTTACAAAACCCCACAGGATGTAAATTTAAATCTTGAAGAAATTAAAGAATCATTCTGTTTCCTATTTGTAGGTCATTGGATGGGTGGTGATATAGGGCATGATAGAAAAAATGTTGGAGTCTTAGTAAGAAACTTCTTTGAAACGTTTAAGAACAAAAATATAACACCTGCTTTAATATTAAAATCAAGTGTGGGGAGAAATAGTTATTTAAGTCGGGAAGAATTACTACAAAAAATCAAAGTTATTAAAAACCAATACCCATCAGACACTAAATTACCTAATATTTATATTCTTAATGGAGGTCTATCGGATGAACAAATGAATGATTTATATAACCACCCCAAAATTAAAGCGATGGTTAGTTTTACTAAGGGTGAGGGTTATGGTAGACCCCTAGCAGAGTTTGGTATAAGCAAAAAACCAATAATAGCATCAGGTTGGTCAGGTCAAGTCGATTTTCTAACTCCTGGAAATTGTATTTTATTACCGGGTAGCTTAGAGCCGGTACACCATAGTGCAGCTAACCAGTGGTTACTAAAAGAAACACATTGGTTTAAGGTTGATGATAAAGCCTCTATGGATGCTTTTAGGGATGTTTATACTAATTACAAGAAACACCTAATAGGAAGTAAAAAACACGGTCATTACATAAAAACAAATTTTTCATTTGGGGCTATGAAAGCGGTAGTAGGAAATATTTTAGACCTACATATCCCCCCTTTCCCTCAAGAAGTTAAATTATCTTTACCAAAATTAATAACACCCAAACTATAATAATATGGCAAACCATGATGAAATAATTAAATGTGCAAAATCCGGTGGCGATTTATGTTACAAAATAGAGGTAAGCAAAGATATAACGCAATATATGAGTTTATCGTGTGGTTTTTGGACCAACACATTAATGAAAATTGGGACCGATTTTTATGAGGAGCAGGTAGGCCTACTTCCTGAAATATATAAAGATTTATTATGGTTAGACCCCAATACTGAGTTAATATGGATTCCCAATACTATAAATATCCCTGAATTGGGGATGGTTTACGCTTCAGGAAATAATAAAGAAGAATGGTGTTGGTCGGCAGTCAAAGCGGTATTAAACGAAGAAGAATTAAATTCAGATGATTCTAAACCAAAATACAAAATGGATATGTCTACGTTATCCAAATTCAATGAGCGTGATTACATAGATGCTTTGAGTTACATAGGAATATTACCCACCTAAACTAAAATAAATATGAAAATATCATACGGTATCACTTGTTGTGATGAACATAAAGAATTATTACATCTAATTAACTTTATAACTCCCCTCATAGATGAAGAGGATGAAATTGTAGTAGTATATGATCAAAATAGAGTAACACCTCAAGTTTTAGCAATACTAGAAGAATATAAACATCTTATTAATAGTTTTCCATTCGATTTTCAACAGAACTTCCTAGATAATAAAAACTATTTGGGAACTAAATGTAATGGAGAATACATATTTCAAATAGATGCTGACGAAATACCACATGAGGTTTTAATAACTAATTTAAAATCTATTTTAGAGGAAAATGATATTGATGTGCTAGTTATTCCCCGTAAAAATATTGTAGAAGGTATAACTCCGGAACATATTAAAAAGTGGGGTTGGAATGTAAATGAAAAAGGTTGGGTGAATTGGCCAGATCAACAAAAGCGAGTATACAAAAATACACCCGACATACAATGGACAGGACACCCAGTTCACGGTATGGTTACGGGGTATAAAACATTTGCAAGTTTACCATTAGAGGAACAATTTAGTATAGAACATAATAAACAGGTTAAAAGGCAAGAGTCACAAAATATGAGATATTCTAATATAGAAAAAGGAATTGAATTAAAATCCTTTAGAAAAAAGCATTAAATTTTACTAGGATATATTAACACTGTTACGTACATTCCCACAAATTAAATTATAAATATGAACCTAAAAATGATCCCTTGTAGTAAATGTAACCAGGATATGCCTGAATTGAGATGGTCTCAATATCAGTATACCTTTTGTGTTGCATGTTCAGAATCAGGGCTGGGTAATAAACCCCAAAAGGCCATTACAGTACTAATGGGGGAAGGAGACCATACTTGGATTGAAACCATAATAATGTCGGATTCAGATTATGCTTCTTACTTAAATGTTAAGGAAGAGGAGTATAAAAGGAATAATAGAATTAAAGAAGATGTAGATAGCATAGAAGATGATAAAAATTTACAAGGCCCCTTTAAGATTATTACCCTTAAAGACGAGTAATTATGCCAGCAGCTAAACCCCTTTCCAAATCCCAAATTGTAGCCGCTCAGGCAAAAACACTATCAAATTTAAGTGCTTCAAGATATCTTCATGTCTCGTATCAACACTATAAAAGATGGGCTAAATTATATGACCTATTCGAATCCCACAAAAACCAAGCTGGGGTAGGGGTACCTAAATTCTTAAAAGGCCCTAAAAAAATGCCTCACATGGTTGAGATAATTGAGGGAAGGATTTCAGCTTCACATTTTAACCCTAACAAACTAAAGTATGCTCTTATAGAACAGGGGTACATACTAGAAGAATGTTCAATATGTAAATTTAAAGAAAGACGAGTTTTAGATTATAGAATACCTTTACTTTTACATTTTAGAGATAAAAATAGTAATAACTACAATTTAACTAATGTTCAATTATTATGTTATAATCACTATTTTCTTTCTGTAGGTGATATATTCAATAAAAAGGATGAAAAGCAAATAGAATCACAACAAGAACATTATGGTACCACTGAAAAAATAGAGTGGGAAGTTGATGCTTATCATTTACAACGTCTAAAAGAATTAGGGTTAGATGGAGATGATATGGATGATACTAACCAATACATAAGTAGAATATAATGAAGAATAAAAAACATAATCATTTTATAGATGATTACGACACCCAAAAATCAAAACATCTAGAAAGATTGGCAACTAAATCTTTAAGGGATGATGAAAAATACAAGAAATTAAAAGGTAAACCTCTAAAAGGTGATTTCTTAGATAATTTTTAAGGCCACAAACGGTAGGATACCGCATATATATTTCGTATATTTACACATAAATAAGAACATAATATGAAAACCGAAATCTGTTTAGAATTCCAAGAAGAAAAACATCCCAGCTCTAAATTCGAACATTATCTAGAATTTGAAGACTCAGAGGATATGGAAGAAATGTTTGAAGATGATAACAAACCCTTATCGAATTTAATAGTAGATATTGCTCTGAAAAATCTTGATACTACTACTGAGGAAATACCCGTTATTTCTATTTACACAAAAAACAATGATACTACCTATGAAGTTATAATAGATCGCAATGATATGATTGAGACTTTAGAAGCAAATTTAGAAATAATGGAGGATTTTGAAGATTATGAACGTTGTCAAAAAATAACAGATGCTTTATATTATCTAACAAAAGAAAACTAAATTAAATAAAGGTTATGACTGATTTAAAATTATTTATTGAAGAAATGAGAGCTACTAGTAGCTCTACCGAGAAATCTGCCATTATAGCACGTAGCTCGACGTTTATACACGAAGTACTAGAAGCAACGTACAACCCGTATAAACAATATTATACCACCAGTAAAACATGTTTAAAAAATAGTGAATTGGTAGCTTATGGTAATACTACTCCATTACTTTCACTATTGAAAATGTTAAATACTCGGGAAGTAACAGGACATGATGCAATAAAATTGGTAAATAGATTTGCTCAATCTAATATTGATTGGGATTTGATTTATAAAATCATTGATAAAGATTTAGATATTAGAATTGGTGCTAAAGGTATTAATAAAGGTGTTCCAGGTTTAATCCCAACATTTTCCGTTGCATTAGCAAAAGAATATGAAGATGGGAAATGTGAGTGGAAAGATGGATGGTTTGCTTCTCGAAAATTAGATGGTGTTAGATGTTTAGCTCGTGTAAATGAAGAAGGAAAATGTACCTTATTCAGCAGAACAGGTAAAGAATTTACCACATTAGATAAAGTAAAAGAAGCAATAGAAGCAACGGGTGTAACTAGTATTACATTTGATGGAGAAATTTGTTTAGTAGATAAAGAGGGTAATGAAGATTTTCAAGGTGTTATGAAACAATTAAGACGCAAAGACCATCAAATCCAAAACCCCGCTTATATAATATTTGATGTATTAGATAATATTGATTTTGATAATACTAAAGGTAATATACCTCTAAAGACTCGATTACAAAAAATAAGAAGTTGGTTGGCACTTACAGGAAACAATAATAGTAACATTTTACGTTATACCGAGCAAGTCAAAATAGAAGATAATAATCATTTTGAGCTTTGGTCTGAAATGTCTAATCAAAACGGTTGGGAAGGTGTTATGTTGCGTAAGAATGTTGGTTATGAGGGTAAACGAACTAAAAATTTAGTTAAAGTTAAAAAATTCTTTGATAATGAATATAAGGTGGTTGGTTTTGATACTGATAACCATGAAGTAGTTAGAGATGGCAAGTCAGTTACTATGCAAATGCTATCCCAAGTATATATTGAACATAAAGGATATAAAGTAAAAGTTGGCAGTGGTTTTACACAAGAACAACGTTTGAAATATATGGATGGAAGTATTATGGGTAAAACAATTTGTGTACAATATTTTAGTGAAACTGAAAATGATAAAGGTGGTATTAGTTTAAGATTTCCAACATTAAAACACATATATGATGGTAAAAGAGATATGTAATATACAAAATGGAGATTGGATTATTTATGGTGGGAAACGCAAAATATGTTATGGTACCCACCATAATGGGAATATTTTAATTAAAATGAATGGTAGATTAGTACAAGTACCCAAATTAAATATAAATTTATGAAATTAAATGCAAACATCCCAAGCTTCAAAGGATTTGTTAGAAAATCCTATTTTACAAAGCTAGAAGAAGATACCACAGAATTTTATAACGTTTATGTTTTTGGAATACAATCATGTTCCGGTAAGATACTTACGTTCCACGTTATGACAGATAGTGGAATGCTTAGAAGCAGAGTTCCTTTATCCGAAATATACGCAAAGGAGCCAACAAGTGATATACCCTTTAACTACAAACAGCTATGGGATTGCTTTAGTGAAAACGTTGCCATAGTAGAATATGAGTTTTTAGCTTTCCACAGGGCAGAAATAGTTCTTAGAGATGGTACAAAGGTTTGGGGTACTTACATCTTTACAGTAGATTGGTTTAACAATCCATACAGTGATGAGCCATCTGACTATAAATGTGGTCATGTATTTGAAGCAGACGAAGGTTACTTATTGTGTATGCCAAATAACAGGATATTTTGGAGAGATAGCAATTGGGTTACAAAAAACCTTCCTGACAACCTAAAACAGTTTAAGGTGGACACAGAGCTTCTTTCAGTAGAAAACCAATCAGACAAGTGGGTAACAGAGGATAGTAATTCATTTTATTACGATATACATGAAAGAAAGCAAGACATAAAATAACTAAAATAACATTGGTATGAAAAGATACATCAAGAGTAAATTAATAGAATTACCAAGACCATTAAGAATATGGTTTGGCAAATGTTTTTTATATATGATTGGAAAACATGGGACTCATGAATTTAAAGATGATATAATTCTTTATAACGAATTAAAAAGGTGGGTTGACTCAGGAGGTAAGCCGACAACACCTTTCCTTTAATTAACCCTAACCAACCTATATGAGTATGTTTTTAAAATATAAAAGTTATGAAAGAATATAAAGTAGTAGTTACAGAATATAGCACAAAATGGTTCAACTTAGAAGGTCAACTTCATAGAGAAGACGGACCAGCTGTTGAATACACAGATGGTGGTAGAGAGTATTATATTAATGATAAGATTCATAGAGAAGACGGACCCGCTGTAGAGCATGCAAATGGAGATAAATGGTATTATATTAATGATGAGCTTCACAGAGAAGATGGCCCTGCTGTTGAGCATATAGATGGATATAAAGGTTATTACATTAATGGTAAAAAATTAACCGAAAAAAAATTCAAAAATATAAACAAAACCTGTGAAGGTAAGGTTGTAGAGATAGAAGGTGTAAAATATAAATTATCTAAAGTATAAAAGTCATGAAAGAATATAAAGTAAAGGTATATAGTGACAGAATAGAATGGTACAACTTAAAAGGTCAACACCATAGGGAAAATGGACCTGCTAGTGAGTGGGCAAGTGGAGATAAATACTACTATATTAATGGTAAACGTCATAGAGAAGATGGTCCTGCTATGGAGTGGGCAAATGGAGATAAATATTACTACATTAATGGTAGACGTCATAGAGAGGATGGTCCTGCTATTGAGTATGCAAATGGGTTTAAATCCTATTATATTAATGGTAAACTTCATAGAGAAGATGGTCCCGCTATTGAACATATAAATGGAGATAAATATTATTTCATTAATGGTTACGGATTAACCGAAGAGCAGTTCAATAATAGAACTAAAACCTGTGAAGGTAAGGTAGTAGAAATTGAAGGAGTAAAATATAAATTATCTAAAATATAAAAGTCTATTAAATATAACTTGGTTGAGCCAAATATTGTTCGTATATTTACACCTAATAAGAAAATAAAATAAAGGTTATGAAAGAACAAAGAGGAAGACCAGCAGAAAAGCCACCAGTTGTATTAGATAAGTGGGTTCAAACCTTTTATGAGGTACCATCCAAACCTGAACTAGGTTATAAGTCTGTTTGGCATTTTGACAATTCTATCAGTTCAAAGGGTGCCTATAAAGTAGAATATACCTTACCTAAGGGACATAGGCCACTTAAAGTAAAACTTGAAAAGGGAAAAGCATATAGTCAACAACCTGTTGTGATGGTATTTAAGACCTCAGACCGTTTAAACTCTAAAACCAAAATGAAAATTTGGAACAACGAGAATATAGATTATATATTATCAACTAGTAATTTAATAGGTATCCCAGCAAAAGCAATTATATTAGATATAGGTGTGGGGCGTAAAATAATAGAGATGTATAAACAAAAATATAATTTAACTTAATTACTATATATTTATAATAAATAAAATAAAATAATAATGGGTAGATATAAATTAACAAATACATCAGAGGGAATGAGTAATGACGAATTTTCTAATGCAAAGGAACAAGATAGATTAGATGCTCACCCTGATAGAGATAAAATAATTAAAATGCGAGCTCTACTTAAAAAAGAAAAAGATGCTAGAGAGAATAATGTTGAAGAAGGTGAAGCTGTGGATTTAGCAATTGAAGCATCACAAAAAAAAGCAGGTATTCGTGAGAATGATATTGAAGATAATATAGAAAGGCGTATTGAAGACTTATCTCAAGAACCTACAAAACGTAAATTTCTAGATGATTTTTTAGATCTATATAAAGGATTAATAGGTGAAGATCCCTATTTTGTTAAATCAGTATTTAATTATTTGAATACTGGAATGGATAATCAAAACCAACAAAAAACCATGGGAGAATCATCAGATGGTTATGTAGAAGAAATTAGCGAAACCGATTCAAATGCCCTAGGTAGTATTGTAAAAATTCTAAGGGATAATCAGATATCAATAAGTGATATTAATGGTTTCTACAAAACCCATAAACAGGATATTATAAAAGGAGATATAAATCCTTTTGATGAAGAAGATGTAATGATGAATTATAATGAATACAGTTCAATTAATTCTGAGGATTTTAGTGACCTAAGAGAACATTTTAGTAGATTCCTAAAACCCTACCAATAATATATTTTAAAATTATTTAAAAAAGGGTGGGTATCATTAGGATACCCACTACTATTTTTGTATATTAACGTATTAAATAAAGGTATAATGAGAAAAGTTAGAGAATATAAAGGTTGTGAATTTGAGTCTCCTATGTTTAGACAAATAATGGCAGAAAGGGAGAAGGGGTTAAATGGATCTTCAATAATGGATGGTACATTTGAATATAAACCCAAAAGAGGAAAGCATAAAATATAATCACTTAAATCAACATAACATGAACCCAGATGAAAGAAAACTAAAATTGGACGATCTAAGATTAAAAATAACAGCATATAAACTCCAACAAAACCCACTCTTAGGTAATAATAAATATAATATTCAAAAACTACAACAAGAGATAGATAATCTCCCTCCAAAAAATAATATATGAATTATAACATAATATACAAAGACCAAAACGCATATAGAATAGTAGACGAAATATCTATTTCTAACTTCCAAAATAAGGATGGAAGCATTCATCAACAGGTCTTAGGGATGTATGTTCACGACTTAAGATGTGATAGAGTATTTCAAAAAGATAATAAGTTTTTGATATGCTCCCTAATCCCCGATGTTATATATGAAGAAGTCTAACACTTGTAGTTGGTGTCACAAATCAACAGGATTACCAGAGGTTTTTGCTTCTCAAGTCCCCATATTAGAATGGTTAGAGGAAAAAATAGACTTATATTGTAAATATAAAGATATTAGCCGAGATGAATTGTGGGGGGAAAATAGTGATTGGAGTCAATTAAATTTAGGTAAAAATTGGGAATCGGAGTTATTAGCTTATGATGAATTAGCCAATACAATCTCCAGAAGGGTTATATGTAAAGAATGCCTAATTCAAGACGATGCCCTATTTAAAAAATACTATATAATGTTAGATGATGACGAGGATATAGAGTTTGAAGAACCTTAATATGATAAATAAAAGTGTTTTGATATGGGCTGGCTACTATGATGATAGGTGGAACGCAACAAATTGGATTGAAGGTGGGATTAATGATAGCGAGTATTCTATAATTAAATTAGCCTATAAACTCCAAAGTAAAGGTTATGATGTAACAGTAGCTGGTAATGTTAAAAGTGAACTGTTATGGGGTGTCAAATGGGTTAATGAAGATATACTTTTATCAAATCGGGGTCCTAGAGGTTTAAATGAAGCATTCGATTTAAGAGTAAAAGATCACTATAACATACTAATAGGATGTAATTATATACACTTTATAAGACATCTAGAAGATGTAAATATCTCGTTTGATAAGGCATACTTTTGGATGCATCAAGATGGGTATTACCCTTGGTATAAAGGAAATGAATTAAATCAATGTAAAGATTATTTTAAACACCCCAAACTAAAAGCTATAATAGGGATAAGTAAAACCCACGCTAAAACACTTAAAAAAAGTGCAAAAAATATATTCCACTACACACCCCTAGATTCTAATAAATACATACACTTTATTACACATCCACTTGATTTAAAGGATAATACGGAATCACAAACCCCACCATTAATGAACGAAACACTACATATGTGGTTAGAAAAATCAAGTTGGGATTTGACCATGAATGAATGGATTAGTATGTTTGAGAATTAAAAATAGTAATGCATGTTATATTTGGCTCCCCGCAATAGGGTTCGTATATTTACACATAAGTTAATAAATATAGATAGTTTAATATGAGTGGAGATACAAAGTTTTTTAATAGGATGCTTTACATACAAAATTATTATGATATATATAATGAAGTTTATTTTTATAGGTTTTGGGTGCTTGGATTTTACTTTGATACTGACAAAAATTCTTTATAACGGTTGGGGTATGGTTAGATTTTTAACGGATTAAATATAAAAATATGAATGAAGAGGTTATGGGAAAAATGACTTTTACAAATCAATTCTTCAAAAACATTTTAAACACACCCCACATAAAATAATACGTATATATTTAACTTAATATGGCTAATATTAGTAATATTGGAATTAGAAC
>Ga0222649_1000098_pt1 | contig 34808 bp, 22 predicted proteins | sample AntAcemetagen337_FD_179865 | JGI IMG/M metagenome (GOLD analysis project Ga0222649, IMG submission 179865) | Saline water microbial communities from Ace Lake, Antarctica - #337 | ecosystem: Environmental > Aquatic > Non-marine Saline and Alkaline > Saline | place: Antarctica: Ace Lake... | reverse complement strand
GTGGTCTTCTTCAACTAGTAGCTTATGGTGCTCAGGATGTTTATTTAACAGGTAATCCTCAAATTACCTTTTTCAAAGTTGTATATCGCCGTCATACTAATTTTGCGATTGAAGCTATTCAACAAACCCCTACTGGAAGTAATTCATTAGGTTCGCGAGCAAGTATTCAAATTACCCGCAATGGCGATTTAATTCATCGTATTTACTTTAATGGTAAAATCAAAAATACAAGTTCTGCCCTTGCTGTCGCGCTTGTTCCTAATTTTGGTCAAAAACTCCTTAAAACCGTAGAATTAGAAATTGGCGGACAACGTATAGATAAACATTATTCTGAATGGCTTTACATTTGGAATGAACTTTCCCTTCCCGTTGGAAAGCGTGATGGATATAATGTTATGGTTGGTGCTAATAGCACAAACTCTTGTACACAACTTGGTTATGATTCTTCGTATGAAGTATATGTTCCTTTAGAATTTTGGTTTTGTAGAAATGTTGGTTTAGCTCTTCCTCTTATCGCCCTTCAATACCACGAAGTAAAAATTAATATTGAATATGAATCTATGGTAAATTTAGTTGATGATACAGATACCAATTTATGTTTTGGACAAGATATATTAAACGGATGTACAAATGGTAATAAACGTGTTGGTAGTGATGATGTAGTTAAAGTAACTACAGCGGACGGCAATATTACCTCACTTTTTGCAATAAATCAAAAAATAGAATTAACAGAAGCAGTTTTATGGGTGGATTATATTTTCCTTGACACTGATGAACGCCGTCGTTTTGCACAATTATCTCACGAGTATTTAATTGAACAACTTCAATTCACAGGAACTGATACAGTAACCGCAAGTGCCGAATCTATGAAAAGTATCCGTATGAATTTCAACCATCCTTGCAAAGAATTGGTTTGGGCGGTTAAATCATCCGCTGATAGTGCCGGAGTTAAAAAAGTGTTTTGGAATAACTTCTCTACTGCTAATATCGATGCAGATACACACGATACATTAAATAACTATGTTTCATCAAAAAATCCTATAACACAAGCAAAGATTATGCTTAACGGAAATGATCGTTTTGCTACACGAAATGGGGATTATTTCTCTCTTGTACAACCATATCAACATCACGAAAACACACCAGATAAATATCATCAAGGAATTAATGTATATTCATTTGCTCTCAAACCTGAAGAGCATCAACCAAGTGGAACCCTAAATATGTCTCGTATTGACACAGCTGTTCTTTCAATGGGATCTATTGTTTCAGGAACTATACACGTATATGCTGTTAATTATAACGTCCTTCGTATTTTATCTGGTATGGGTGGTCTTGCTTATTCCAATTAAATTATACAACATAATCTTATTTTTTCATAATAACAAATAATTATTTTATCATTATTCTTAAAACTTATAAACATTCATCAAATAATTAAAATGAAAGTATCATATTACGCTACTTAAGGAAAAACGAGTACATAATCTTTTTATTTTCTTAATATTCTTAAAACTTATAAACCTTTCTAAAAAATAAATTGTATTCAATATATATTCTATTATAATATATATTATATTCGTTTAGTATATTAAACTATTTGTAGAAATCTTTTACTTAAATTTTTAAACTGTTTATGTTATATAGAATGACTTCTATTCAAGAAAAAAATATTGAACTAATATTTACAAAACCAATTGAAGTGCAATCTTTTGGTGATTTTAAAGTGCAAAAAAATATTATGTTCCAAACTCAATTGGTGGAAAAATGGTTCAAATTATAAAGAAGAAAACCGAAGTAAATGATGCCGATTGGAAATAAATATTCTATATCTAAAGATATTACTGACTATACATCTGGAAATGTAAAGTTTAGCAATGATGATTATGTTGAAGTTTTTCAAATGGTTAAAGGAAAATCTGTATATGATAATATACAAAATGGTGCTCTTACGAAATATGACGATAATAATGACCCTTATATATTTGATAGTATATATGATGACGAAAGATTACCATATTTAACTGTTGGAAAAATTGATGTAATAGGAACAAGTTATTATTTGCTTCCTGATAAATATAAGGTATTCGCAGATAAGTTTAAACCGTTTATAGATAAAGATGGTCCAGCAAATGGGTTGCCTACATTTCCATCAAATAATGAAGATGATTTAAAAAATGTTGTTGAATGGTTAAATAACAACTCTAAATATGGTCCTCTTAATCATGAAATAGAAGTAAAATGGAATAATGATAGAACAACTTTATCTAATTTTGTAAATAAAAAACACGACGATAAAATTGTTGCTAATCATTATGTAAATTTAGTAGACGATGAAAAAATAGAAAATAAAAAATCTAAATCACAACAAGATAAATCTAAATCACATAAAAACAGTACATAATTTTTTTTGGGTATTTTATGGGTTATCGATATACCAATACATTGTGTATAATTTGAATTATAATCAATAAAATACATTGGAATTAGATATAAAATAAATGTATCGTATTATACTACTTAAGGAAAAACGAGTACATAATCTTTTTATTTTATTAATATTCTTAAAACTAATAAAATTTTCTAAAAAATAAATTATGTACTCAAAATGTTTTATTATAATTTTTAAATTTCTTCATCGCTGATAATAATATTTTTGATATATGGTTCCAAGATCTCATCCACTATTTTTTCAGGATTTATTTCATCATAATTCATTAATATTTTTAGTAGTTGTTCAGAAAATCCAGATACCAATACTACACCTTCTGTATCACAATTTACAGGAAATGTTTCTTTATGGTCTGTACTTAAGTTCCAAAATATAAATTTTGGAGGTGTATATCCACTATTTGAAAACATGTTTTTGATATATTGATAAACTGTTTCAATAGACATTTTCTCATTATCAGTAGAAACATTATCAAATTGCATATCAGTAAATACAAATAGTTTTTTGGGCATATCTTCGTCTTGAATATTATTATCATTTCCAAAATTAATAATTTTTTCACAACATTTTACAAAGTCTGTAGAATATCCACAATTTATATTTTTTAATGCTTTATGCGATTCAAACAGTGATGGAATATATTCAGGATTATCTTTAAACATTTCATCCGGTATTAGAGAAATTAATTCAGGACTTTCGCTAAAAGTAATAAACTTATTTTTAAACATACCTTCGCAACATATAGATGTAATTATTCCAAGAGATATAGCAACTTGTGCTGGAATACTTCCATTACTTGAAGAAAACATAGACCCAGAAACATCAATTATAGAAATGGAATTGCAAAAAGTACCAGACTTTTTAACATTTTCAACAATTGCTTTCCATTGTAATTCAATAGTTTCATTTTCTTTATATTCTTCTTCATCAATTAAATCAATATAATATTTTGATAATTCGTGTGGTAGAATACCTGTTATTTTAATTTCTTTTACTCCATTTCTAACATCTTGCAAATATTTTGTATATCTATCTCCATCGTGTTTCATAAAAGCGTTCAATAATCTTTTTGATGCTACACCTGGGACATTTTCGTATTTTATTTTATCCCATTCATTACTACACATAAGTTTTTCTACAATATTTATTTTTTTTCTCAAAGGAACCAAATATTCGTTTCTATATTTTTCCATTTTTTTTTCATCACTTTTTCCATATATTATAGTGGCTATCTTTTTAGCAAAATGTTTTCTTTTATCATTTCTATCATTTTCGCTTGGCGACCATTTAGCACAAAGTGATACTTTATCGTTTTTTTCAAGACTTTCTTTATCTATAATTAATTGTTCCGCGAATAAAGACAATTCTTTATAATTATCAGTTTTATAGATGTTATAATAAGATATATATAGTAAATCTTTCCAGCATCCATAATTATTTATATAATTAATAATATTCAGTTTATACGTATATGGTTTATGAATACTCAACCAAAGCATTGCCTCGCTAGAAACCTTTTTTTCTTTTTTACCATTTAGTCTATCGCGTCCATTAAAAATAATGGCTACTGTTTTAACAGGACTATCTTTCCAACATTTTGCAAGATAATCATTATTATCATTTTTACTAAGACCTCTCATAAACATCATAAAATAGTCAACGATATTATTAGATGTACTGTTTAGTGAGTTCGCACCATTTGCTGTAAGTGTATGATATATTTCACTCATTATATTTATAATATAATAGTTATTATATTGTTATATAAAAATATTGTTTTTAAATAAAAAAATAATTATAATAGTTTTTAAACTTTGGAACTTACAGATACAGCGGTGGCTGCAGCAGCTGCTAATTTACTTGCACTCAATGGAAAATGATGAGAGATTAGTTTTTGTAGAATAAAATAATTAATCTCTTCGTTATCTCCAACATTTAGGATTTTTTTAAGTTTATCATCAGGTAGGATAAATCTTTTATTTTCTGGTTTGTTAAGATTATGTTCTTTTACATATAGATTAATAAATCTTGTAATATCAGTTCTCGACTTTTCAGTTCCATATGGAACTCCTACGAAATCGCATAGTTCATCTGAAATTTTATTAGGTTTAGCGAAACCAGATGGAGAATTTTTGGCATTTTGTCTCTTTTTTTGTGCTTTCTCAATAATTTTTTGTTGTTTTTCATATTCTTTGCTCAAAACCTTTAGAAGAGAATGAAGTTCTTTAAAACTACCAGACAGAAAATTAACTTTTTCAACAATAGTTGAAAGAACATTGTCCGGTGTGGTAGGTTGTTGAACTGGTTGTACATCAACGACTACCGAAACATCTTGTTCTACGACTGGTGCCCCCCCTGTTTTTGTTGGAACAGGTATAGCAACATGTGTCGACGCAACAACCGGGAGGGTAGGAGCAACTGATTTATCTACAATCTTTGAAACGGGTACTTTTGCAATAGTTTTCTTAACAACAGAAGTTTTTTGCGAAATATCCGGCGAGGATGAAACAACGGCTTTCTTGGTGGTAGAAGATGAAGGAGGCATTTATTTATAATTACTTTATGAATACATATATATTCATATGTTTATATCATTTTACATCATATATTTTTAATTATATGTTTAAAACTAAAGCATTAATAAAAAAAATATTATAAATATTCATATAACCGGTTAAAAATATAATGTTATTATGATAAATCTCTATAGCATATATATTGAAGAATAATAACATAATATAAAAATGTGAAATAATTATAAAAATTGATTTTTTATAATATAATATAATATAAGATTAAACAACTTATATCATATAAAATGGATATTGACAATGTTATCAAAAATTTAAAAGAAATGTTAGTTGCACGAGGCGACGATATATCATTATTCGAGGAACACGAGGCATCGGTTGATAGAGATGAGTTTGAAAATGATAAAAATATTATATCTTTTCAAACATCAAGAACTACATTGATTTTTGCTTTGACAAAAAAATTAAGGAAAAATAGCATTGATGATCTTAAAGATAACGATGGTTCGATTGAAGAATATATTAAAAAACATGGTAATATGAAAAATATTATTTTGATATTTAATAACGATGTTATATCTGTTCCTATTATGTCGCAACTTAATAGATATGATAAAATGTTTCAAAAAATAGGAGGACAATTGCAATTCTTTTATACAAAACAATTAATGTATAATCCAACAAAGCATGAATATGTTCCAGAGCATATTAAATTAACAGAAGAAGAAACCGCTTGTATTATGAAAAGTAATATGATAAGAAGTAAATTATATATGCCAATAATATTACATAATGACCCTATCGCAAAATGGCTTGGGTTAAAACAAGGAGATGTTGTTAAAATTATTAGATATAATGAAAATAGTGGTGTTTCATTTTATTATAGATGTTGTTTCTAAATAAATATATATATAATTATAGAAGAGTATATAGTTATAAATAATGACAACAACAGTAGAATACCCTCAATATGTAAATACAAGAGAAAAACTAGACAAGTTTTATAATGCTTTTATTAATACAGATAATAAAAAATCACAAAAATATATACCTTTTTTAGAAAAAAGTTTTAAACATTATATACATAATAGAAATAATGATAATTCAATCGTAGATGAATCTGAATCAAACTCAATAACATTATTAAGCGTAAATAACTTCGCAGAACTACAATCTCAAGCATTACGCGGAAATATGAGGCACTCTGAATTATCTATATCAAATAATTCATCCCAAAGTAACAGTAATTCATCTTCTACAGGTTTTTTAAATTTCACAAAGAGGGATAATGATAGAGGATATACAAAACCTAACAGCACTGCAGATAAGTATATTATTTTCTTAAGCGAAAAAAGGAAAAATTTAATTTATACAAGTATTGAAATTATAGAAATTTTTATAAGTATTTTAGAAGCATATAAAAATTTTATTACAGAAAGTCAGGTAAAAAATATATCTATAAATAATATTACTGATATTTTCATAGTAAGTCAAAATGTTAAAAAATCACAAGATAGAACTCAAGATAATATGTCCGTTTATGTTAAAAAAAGTATAGGGTCTGGCGACCCAGGCCATATATTTCCAATTGAAAATACTCTATTTTTAATAATAAAGTCATTTGACAATGATATTATGCGAGATGATGACACTACTACAGATGACGATAAATATAATAATTTTTATAAAAAGTCTTTTAGTTTCAATGATTCTAGAACAGCAGTAGTGGTACAAGGTACTGTATCAAATGAAGACAGCTTATTTTCACCAGACGAAACTATATTAAATAAAAATACGATATTTTCAGGTATAAAAATATCTAAATCAGAAGATGGTCATTCAATACTGTACAACAACGAAACAAATAATATTAATGATTATAGCAACTTAAGCACTATTACCAATAGTGATATAAAACATAGTACTAATAAACAGTTATGTTCGGTAGTATTAAAAAACTTTTTATATTATTTACACGAAATTGAAGCGGTAAATCTTAATTTTCAAGTAAATGCTCTATTGTATTACTATAAAATTATGAAATGTTATTTATTAAATTCTGTTTATGCCGGAAATTATTTATTTAATACGAAGTTTATAAATGGTAAGACAGATACACCAACGGAACTGTCAAGCGTTATAGCAATAGACCCAATAATAAGTAATACTACAATGATAACTGATACATTTTTAAATACAGGGGCTACACAAACTGAATGGGATAATTTAATACGAAAGAATAGTATTATTAATAATACTTTAGATAAATTAACTAAAGAGATTGATGATAATATTCAAGGAAATAATGTTTCAAATAATTCTATTATACATCCAATAATATACCAAGGTTTTTATGTTAAAAAAATTAGTGATACTGTTATTGAATTATCACCTATTATATCACCTATTGTGAATGGCGAGCCTTCGGTAAGATCTTTTCCAAATTATTTACAGCAATTTAATAGTATTGGAAGCAATCATTTACAATTATTCAACAGTTCTGGTAAAAAAAATCCCGGTTTATCAATTGAAGAAGACCATTTGGCTAACATTATCGGTCAAGATTCGGATCACAATATTAATAAAGATATAATAAAAGAATATCAAATAGAAATAAATAATAATTTATATACGATTGATAAAATTTTTACAGATACATCATCAAATGGAATTAAAAATATTGTTAGAATTCATATTTTAGCAAAGTTCGAATATACAAATGTGAATGATAGTACTAACACTTCTAAAATATTTAAATTTGAAAGGAATACATATCATGTTTTTAATGATATAGTTGATATTTCGCAAGAAAATATAGTTGATAAAAAACTAGACACACTCACAATTTTTAATCTGGATGGAAAAGTTAAAAATACAAATGTTATAGACGACAAATATATATTATTATATAATTATAAAGGAACTCATCCAAATGCCAATAATCATGTTATATTTAATAAAAATGTTAATTTGAAAAAAACTTATAATGAAGATATGGATAAAATTAAAAAAATAAATAAAAAAATAATTTATAACGAAACAAAAATTAATAATTCAGGTAGATTATATGATATTCAAGATAATGAATACTCTATTTTATATAATCAATTAATGATTTATTATGTAGTTATAGCAGTTTTATGCTGTATAGTTATAATTGTTAATTATGCTAATATTGGTTCTGACCTTATAATTAATGCAACTACAGGATGTTTTATTACTATTATTATGTTAATTATAAGTTTTTATTTAGTAGATATTGCATATATAGAAAAATATGTAAATGTCGAAAACTTTAATATTGAGCATTTTAATACAACAGCATCATTTCAATCTACATCAGGGCTTAATGAAACAGAGAACATAAATATTAAGGTAAGTAATATTCAAGCAATTATGAATTCATATGAAAGTAAAATATCAAGAATAATAGATATTTTAATGGTATCTATTCCTCAAGTAGAGTTTCTCGAAACCAATAAAATACTTAATAAAATTGTAGAAAATGAGAAAAATGATAAAATGTATGTAAATAAAGGTTTAGATCATAAAAGAATAAATTCTTATAATTTTATTGATGTTAAAAAATATGATATAGTTGCATTAAAAACATTAACAAAAACTGTATTGGCTGTAGCATTCGTTATATTTGGATTTTATACATTGCACTTTTATGTAAGTAATAGATTAAACGATACTTTAATATTTATATGTGCAATATTTTTGATTATCATATTCGCTTATTATATTATATATGCAAACAGAGTTGTTCGTACAGTATCTACAAATGTATATTGGGGTAAAGAGTTTGAAGAAAATTATGATAAATAAGTTATATAAAACAAAATAATATATATATATAAAATGAGTAAATCTAATATAATAAATACAAGATCTAAAAAAGAAAACTATTACGACGAAGTAATTTGCATGTGTGATGATGATGATGATGATGATGATAATGATGATGATGATGATAATGATGATGATGATTGTGAAGAAAGCGATGAAGAAAGCGATGAAGAAAGTGATGAAGAAAGCGATGAAGAAAGCGATGAAGAAAGCGATGAAGAAAGATATATTGAAAAGTCTGTTAAAAAAGAACCACGAGGAGGATTTTTTAATAAAAAAGATGAGCAATTATATTTTTTATTGAAATCATTGAAACCTTCTAACAATATAATAAAAAAAACTAATTATGACTTTTATAACAAATATAATAAACAAGAGAAGATATATTTTGATAAATTGACAAAAGAAAAAAAAGATGAAATTAAAGTCCTTGAAGATAGATTGATAAATTATGATAAAAAAGAAAAAATACCGATTCGTTTCAAAATACTTAATCTCAATTTTAATGAAACAACAAAACAATCTATTTTAACAAAGATTGACAATATGTATAAAATGTCTTCTTCTACCGACGAATATCATAAATTAAATAATTGGGTTAATGACTTAAATAACATACCATTTGATAAATATTATAAACTTCCAGTTTGTATAGCTGATGGAAATAGTAAGATATGTTCTTTTTTGAATGATGTTCGTACAAAAATGAACGAATCAATTTATGGACACAAAGACGCGAAAGAGCAAATAATAAGAGTTTTGGCACAATTAATATCATTTCCAAAAGCAAATGGTTATGTTATAGGAATACAAGGGAGTGCTGGTGTGGGTAAAACAAAACTAATTAAAGAAGGTATTTGTAATGCTTTAAAATACCCTAATGCATTTATATCATTAAGTGGAACCGACGATGCTTCTTTTTTAAAAGGACATTCCTATACATACGAAGGATCAAAACACGGTAAAATATGCGAATCTTTGATAAAAACAGGCATTATGAACCCTTTATTTCTATTTGATGAATTGGACAAAGTATCAAATACGTATAAAGGGCAAGAAATTATTAATACTTTAATACATATAACAGACCCAGTTCAAAACGACAAATTTAATGACAGATATTTAGAAGAAATTGATTTGGATATATCAAGGTCAATGATTATATTTACATATAATGATGAGTATTTGATTAATCCTATATTAAAAGACCGCATGATAGTTATAAACGTAAAAGGGTATAATAATGATGAAAAAATAATATTAGCAACTGATTATATTATACCTGAAATATTAAAACAATATAATCTTAATAATGGAGATATTATTTTTAATAAAGAACTTATTAAACATATCATCAACAATATAGAAAAAGAGGATGGAGTTAGAAACTTAAAAAGATCAATAAACAATATTATTTCATGGATTAATATGATGATTTATGTTCCAACTGATGTTGTAAAAATTATATTACCATACGAGATTTCTATAGACTTCTACAATACTTATTCAAATAAAAATATATCTTCATCTTATAGTGATACGTTAGGATCAATGTATTTATAATTATATTTTTTTATAACTATTAAACTTTTTATTTAAGACCATTCTTTATAACTATTTTGCAAATTTTTAAGGATACCATTTTGAGTAGCCTAGCCTATATTATTTATTTTTATACATTCTTTTATAATAAAAAGATTATGTACTCATTTTATTCGTTAGCATTCTTTATAACTATTTTGCAAAACTTTAAGAATATATTTTGAGTAGCGAAGTGTATATTAATTAATTCTATAACTTTTAAACTTTTCTATATATTCTTGGAAAAAATAAATTATACGCTACTCTACTCATTTCATTCGTTAGCATTCTTTATAACTATTTTGCAAAACTTTAAGAATATATTTTGAGTAGAGAAGTGTATATTAATTAATTCTATAACTTTTAAACTTTTCTATATATTCTTGGAAAAAATAAATTATACGCTACTCTACTCATTTTATTCGTTAGCATTCTTTATAACTATTTTGCAAAACCTTAAGAATACATTTTGAGTACATAATTATATATTATTATAACTTTTTAACATTTTCAAAATATTCTTGGAAAAAATAAATTATACACTACTCTACTCATTTCATTCGTTAGCATTCTTTATAACTATTTTGCAAAACTTTAAGAATATATTTTGAGTAGCCTAGCCTATATTATTTATTTTTATAACTTTTAAACATTTTCTAAATAATCTTATAATAAATAGATTATGTATTCATTTATTAAAAGTCTTATAATTATAAGATGTGTGATAAGTTTTTATATTTTGGATGTTGGAACAATATAAACTGTGAAAAACCAAATGAACCATTATATAGAGACATAATATTAGAATATATAAAAGATAACGAAAGTACAAAAATACCTATTTTTATAGCTGGTGATAATTGGTATGCTACAACATTTAAAGATTATGTATCAGGGATTAACATTAAATATTATTTAAAAGATATTCTAATATCCGGATATTATAAAATTTATGAGATGGAAAATCCAAAATATATAGCTGTCGGAAACCATGATGAAGAAATAGATAATGAAGAACAAGTCGATATTAAAAAAAACTGTATGATAAATACGCAAAAATATTATATAAATAAGATTAAAAATGAAATAAAAGAAAAAAAAAGTTTAAAATCTATACTAGACGAAAATGCTGTTAGTTTAGAAAATGTAAAATTTGCTTTGGACGATATAAATATATTTGATGGTGAAAAAATAGGTATTATACATAACGATAAATATATTATGATTATTATTAATACAAATAATTTTTATTCAAATACGCCCGAAGAAAAAATTAAATCTTTAAAATATTTAAAGATTATAAATGAACAAATTGAAAAAACATCCATCGCGTTTAATAAAACCATTTTCGTAATGGGACATGTACCATTATTTACTATAAAAAAGTCCAATAAAGAAGGATCTATTATAAAAGATATTGATTATGATATTGTAAATGACTTTTATGATATTATGTGTTATCATGGGTGTATATATTTATGTGCCGATACACATAACTTTAGTATAATGAAAATTGCAAAACGAGACAAATATTTGATACAAATAACTACAGGAACTGGAGGTGCTAATCCGGATAATGTTATTCCTCATAATCCAGATAAATACAAAGAGTTTTCATTTAAAATAGATACAATATATGGTATAGACGAATATAGAATGACATATTTTTGCATTAATTCGTTTGGGTATTCTGTTATTAATGTAAATTCAAATAGAGATATTTCAATTTGTTATAAAAATATAATAACTATAGATAACAATCCTGGTAGTTTTTACACATATAATATTGAAAAATGTTTTATGGATAGTGAAAAAAATCCCGTTTTAATAGAAAATAGCAAACAAGTATATTATAATATAATAAATATTTTATCAAAAATAAAAGATGTAAATTATAAGAAAGATATTTGTTCTATCTTAACACTTGAAAATATTGAAAATATCAAAAAAATGGTTGTTAAAAATGATGATGTGTATTGTTATCAAAAAAAGAAGAAAAAACATTTAATATAATTTTTTTCGTAATTTATAAAACAAAAATATATATATAATAGAATACATTATGAAATACAATATATTTCTTTTGCTTACATCAATATCAACAATAATACTTATAATTATAATTTCATATTTATTTTATTGTTATAATAAAACAAAAATAAAAAAATATAGTAAATGTGATGTATATTTTATGAGTGACGAACAAACAAAGATATTTCTTACTTATGATAAAGACAGATATGTTAAAAACTTATCACGATACGATTTATATGCTAGAAAAGTATCAACACATGATGAATATATTGAAAAAATTGTAAAAACAGCCTTATCTTTTACACAATATGAAAAAGATTTATTGATAAGATGTACAGAAAAAGCAGATATATTTTTTAGAAATGTAAAATATGATGACTTATGTTATAATAATTATATTACAGGAAATGACATTGCAAATATAAAATGGATATTTGCGAATACACATTCTGTAGATGATATTAAAAATAATATAGAATATGAATATGAAGAAGGATTGCCACATACGCGAGAAAATATAATATTTTTATCTAAAAATGTACTTAATTATATCGAAGATGATTTGGTAAAAACATTAATACATGAAAAAATACATATATATCAAAGACTTAATGTGCAATTATTCAATAAGATAATTAAATGCATGGGGTTTAAACAAATATCGCTATTAAATAATGAATATGTCAGGTCAAACCCTGATACAAATAGAAATATTTATATAGATAATAAAACAAATAAAACTATGGTATGTTTTTATAGAAGCGATAAACCAACCGGTATTAATGATGTTATAATGTCAAATCATTCATTAGAACATCCTTATGAAAAAATGGCGTACGAAATAGCAGATTATTATTACAAAGATAATAAAAAATATAAAGATATATAAAAATAATAAAGAAGAATATATATAGAATATGGAAGAGGTTTTTAAACAATCGCCTGATAAAATGACATATGACGAAGTTGAAATAATATTTTTAAAAAATAATAAAAATGTCTTAGACACACTAGAAGAATTATGGATGTTAGATAATAAAAGTGTTAAAAATATTGGAATTGACGATAGTAAATGGAATAATATACGTGGTATATGCGATAGTTTTGATTATGAAATGCAAAATAAATTAAAAGGACATAAAAAATAATATCATAGATGTTTATAATATATATATAAATATGACAATACCAACCATGTCATTTGATAATGTTCGCGATTTAATAAATGTTCAATATCCAAATCATAGAAAAAAAAACGGAGGTATTTCTAATATATTTGCGGGAGGTGTTTCTCAATCTCCAGCAAGTATATTTAATAAAATATTAAATAATATTAAAGGAGATAATTACGATAAAGATATTGATAATGATAACGATACTTCGGTTATAAGCAGAGAGAATTATATATATAAAAACTCAAATGAAGAACTTTTTAAATAAAATTATATTTTTTTTATAATATAACATTGAAAAATATATTTTATATATTTTTTATGTGTTAATAATAGAAATGACAACAAAATGCGATAACGTTATTTCATTAAAACAATATGGTCCAACTTGTTGGTTTAATAGTATATTGATGAGCGTTTTATATAGTGATGAAAGTAGAAAACTATTACTTGAAAAGTCTAAAAAATGGAATAACAAAATAGCTATTTATAAAACATTGAGTTATATTTTAAAAAATAAATATTTTAGAACAACACGCATACACAATGATTATCTATATTTTGATAAAATACGTCCAGAATATATATTGAAACAATTATATAAATACAATAAGAAGAAATTTTCATTTAACCCTGTTAAATATAAAGATAATGGTTTCAAATCTGCTTTATATATTAAAAGTGTTTATAAATTACTTGGTGTAAAAGTGTTATATCTCGATCTTAATCCAAAAACAAAAAAAATATATTATTCTAAATATAATAATACTAAAATTATAAAAATAACAAAAAATAATATAAAATTTGATTACATATTTAAATCGCTTGTAAAAGTACAAGAAAAAATAGAAGACCACGATATCATAATTCTAAATATATTAGATGATAAATATATAAAAAAAGAATCTTATTATCCTCCTCATTACTTAATAGAAAATGTGTTTGACGAAATTATTAATTTAAAAGAAACATTTAAAATCAAAAATGATGAATATATACAAGATTCTGTTTTATTAACAAATTGGAATAAAAATACATATAATATCGGAGGACATTCTATTGCTGGTATTAAATGTAAAGGGGAAAAATATGTTTATAATGGTTGGACAAGAACTACTATAGACCCGAATATTGTTAAAGAAATAATATCTGATGATAAAAAAATATCCATTCCTTGTCAATTAATGAAATATAACTGGGATTTGAAAAATAAAGACAGTTTTTGTTTAAATAGAAAAACATGCATTTTGGATATAATGGATGTTAAAAACTTATGTTTTTCTTTTTATGAAGGGGGGCGTATTATTACCTACGTTAAAAAGAATAAATCAAGCGATCTTGCTATAAATGGTGATATAATATGTAATAATAATGCTGTTGTTAATCCTTCTACAAATAGATGCATATCTATAAAGTCTATTAATAAACTTCCAAGAAAACCATTAAGCAATCCTGAAATACCTAACAAAATATGCCCAGAAGGTTCTGTTTTAAATCCAATAACGAATAGATGTAATAAAATAAAAATACAGAAAAAGACTGTCAAACCTATAGAACCAACAAAACCAGCAAAACCAGCAAAACCTAACAAAATATGCCCAGAAGGTTCTGTTTTAAATCCAATAACGAATAGATGTAATAAAATAAAAATACAGAAAAAGTCTGTCAAACCTATAGAACCAACTATACCCAATGAACCTAAAAAAATAGAGAAAGCAAAACTTGTTAAAAAAATATGTCCCGAAGGAACTGTTTTAAATATAATAACGAATAGATGTAATAAAATAAAAATACAGAAAAAATAATAACTATTTTTTTTCAAAAATATAAGTTAAATAATATTTACTATTGTCAATAATTTTTAACTTATGAGTATCCAAAGAGTATTTATTATATTCGCAAAATGAATTCAAATTATCAAATAAAAACGAATCTTCGTAAAGATTATTACTTGGATTTGCAAAAATATTAACTAAAATAAATCTCATATGTTCTACTTTTCTTAATTGACACATATATGTTAATATACCAGACTCGTCATAAATACCAATTATAATGTTTTGATGAATAAATCTATTTTTATTAATCCATAATGTATCATTTATAAGTTTTTTATGACTATTAACATTCTCTTTAGACCATGTATAAAGAGAGCTATATACGTTATTATAGTTTAGAATACATATATCCGAACCTCTAGACTTTCCAATATTATTTAAGCTTCCGGACCCTATACCAAGAGAGTATGAATACATATTATGTATGTAGTTCAAAAATACGAATATCAATAATTTATACTTATTCATTTATAATATATATGAGTTTATAATTTTATATATATTATAATTAATAATATAAAATATATTAAATTAATAAAGTTATAACAAATATAATGGTAGATACTTCTTCCATTGATACTGATTATATAGATAATAATTTTTTACTAACTGATAAATACTTTTTAAAAACAGATACAAAAGATAATAAAGATATTAGTGATTTTTTTAAAGAAAAGACAAAATTATTTGAGGAGACATACGCTGGTGAAGACAAAAATGAAAGTATTAAAGAGGTTAGACAAAAAATTAAAGAATTAAATAAACTAATAAAAAAGAATAATAAAAATTTAAAAAAAAATGAAAATGTTGTTATTAATTCTAATAATCCATTGCAACCAGACTATAATAATGAGAATTATGATACAGAAAAAAATACACTAGAACTGGAGTTAAAAAGTTTAAAAAATATTAATAACGACTTAATAAAAAACCAACAAATATATCATTTTGGTATTTTACCTATAGAGTCAATGCCTTCGTCGTATATACCTTTGAATTATAAAAATTATTCTCGCAATTTAAATCGTATTGCAAGAAATGATATTTTTACACACGAAGATTATGGTAATATTTTTAGTGATTTTGAAAACTCAAGTATTAATGTTTTTAAAAGCAATATTCAAAATACATTAGAAAAACTTTTAAAAAGTTTTAATAGCGATGATTCATTATATAATAAATTTAAATTAAATACATTTAGCATAGTTTTAATAATTATTTGGTCGATCGTAATAATTACATTAATGACTATATTGTTTTATTATTATTCACAAATAAATTATATACTCTCCATCATTGTTATAGCATACCTTACAATAGCTATTGTATGGAAAATGATATATACAGTACAGAATTAATTATTTATTTTTTTCTATAATACGAATAAAGGGAACTATGTACAATGACATATTTAATAAAACGCAATATAATGATAATATAGACGATGATAAAATTAATATTAAATCAATTGGTGATTATATTTTTAGCGATATTGATATAAGAAAACTATCACCAGAACGTTATAAATATTATAACGATTTAATAGATATTTATGAAAAAAATCCTAAAATATTATATAATGTACTTCGAAAATATTATAGATACAACGGATTAAAAATAAAAGAAGATAAACTATTAAAAACTTTAAAATATTATACAAAACAAAAAGAAATTAAAGATTCTAAAAAACATGTAGTTGGTGGTCAAATAGCAGAAAAAACCGTAGATGCAAAAAAAATAAAAGCTATCCTGGAAAAAATTGAAAAATTAGAAAATAATGGAAATGAAGATATAAAAGAGTTATTACAATCGCAACAACCATATGAACAACAGGCATCACAAGAAATAAAAATAAAATCTATCCTGTGTAAAATTAAAAAATTAGAAAATAAAGATATAAAAGCGTTATCACAATCAATACCAGCAGTACAATCAATAGCACCACTGAAAGTAAAATTAATAGCAGAAGAAGAAGAAGCAAAAGCAAAAGCAGCATCACAAGCAAAAGCAAAAGCATATGATGCTAATTCTGCATCTGCATCACCACCGCTACTACTACAATATCAAGCACAACAACAACAATACCTACAACAATACCCACAACAACAATACCTACAACAATACCTACAACAACAACAACAACAACAACAACAACAACAACAACAACAACAACTACGACAACAACAACGACAACAACATAACGACCAACAACATCAACAACAACAACAACAACAACAACAACAACAACAACAACAACCCCAAATGCAACAACTACAACAACAACAACAACAACAACAACAACAACAACAACAACAACAACAACCGTATCAACAAGCACATAAAGACCAACTAATTGAAAATGCAATACACAGAAGACAAGAAAAAATCGCATCATTCATAAATTTAGATCCAGTACGGTATAGAAAACAAATAATAATGGCAGAAGAAAAATATAATGAAACAATGAACGCAATTAATGAAATGAGTTATAGTGAAAAGCCTAATACAACACCCAACGGACTAGGAAGTAGTTTTATGGTTAATGGTATTAAATATCATCAAGTTGGTGGTGATTCTGAAAAAGAACAAGGACAAAGTTTAAGAAAAAGACTTTTAAAAGATTATAACTTTAGAAATATTGATAAATTAAATCAACCAATTGGTGAAGAAAAAATAAATAATTCGGGAAATAAAATAAAAGGATTTGAGAATAAAATAGACAATTATTATAATGAAGAACAAACAACAGATGCTTTAAAAAATATAAAAGACGAGTTATTGTTATTTGATAATGACCCTAAAAATCCAATGAAAAACTTGGAACTAACATTTGATGATAGATTGGTTTTTATAATTACAACATTTTTTATTAGATATTTATCGGTTATATTAATACAGTGGTGTATTGATATAAACTTTATAAAAACATTTAATGAAGGCTTCATATATTATGTTATTATTTATCTTGTTATATTCTGGTTTATTGTATTATTAATTAATATTGATAATAATGAACAGGTCGATTATATGAACTTTGGTAATATTATGAATAGTATTAGAACTTTATTTTACTATTTTTATATGGGAACTAATGGAATAACTGCATTATTTATACATTCTTGTTTAATAATAGTATTAATAATAATACCTATAGTATTAAATATAACAAAAAAAGAAGATGTTGAAGATGGTGAAGAAAAACCTGACCATAATATTCTTAATTTTGAAGAACGAAAAAAATTAATTAAAACATTGTCATTATTTACAATATTTATATGGATTTTAACAAGTATAATCGCTATAAAGTTTTAATTATTATAATAGTTATATCTATTTATTTTAGAGAACATATAATATATGGACAGTGAAGAAAGAATAGAAGCATTGCATGAAATATCTTCTGATAATGACAACTATGTAAAATTATCGGATGGTACAAAAATTGGTGAAAACTTATTAACGGATTTAAATAGATATTTTTTATTAAAAATAAAATTAAAAAATAATGAAAATTATTCTAAAAATATCTTAAATGAAGTAGAAAAAATAAAAGTAAAAAATATTATAGAAAAAATCAGTATAATTTTTAAAAGTTATAATTTAGATGATAAAATAGATGTGATAAAAAGACTATTATCAGGAAATATTATTAAAGATAATATAAAAAATATAAATAAATTTATAGAAAAATATAACATAAACACCAACAGATTAATTGATGACACAAAAAAATGTTTAGATGATATTATAGTTGAATTAAAAAAAAATAAAGAATACTCTTTTTTAGAACCTACACAGTTAATTGAAACTAAGAAAGATATAATTAAATTAGAGAATATCTTTAAAAATAAAACATATTCTTCATTTGACAATATTGTATTATTAGACAAGTTCAATATATTTAAACAAAAATATAAAAGATTGAAAGAAGATTTGAGACAAGAAGATGACGAATTAATAAATGTTATGATAGAAGATATTATATCAAAATTAAAAATAACATATGGTATATATGATACAAATAAGATTGAAACAACAAAAATAACAAACGAAATTTATAAAAAAATAGGTATAAATAGACAAGCAATCTTAGAAGAAGCCGATAAACAAAAAAAAGAAGCCGATAAACAAAAAAAAGAAGCCGATAAAAAAAAAGAAGCCCAAGAAAAAGCCGATAAAAAAAAAGAAGCCCAAGAAAAAGAAGCCCGAGAAAAAGAAGCCCGAGAAAAAGAAAATGAAGCATCCATAAACTATTATTTAATTTATGATTTTGTTAGATTGATAAAAAGCAACTCCGTTGATGATTATTATTATAATATTAACAATTTTATGTTTCAAAATAAGTTAATAATTATAGCAAATATAGAAATAATTATTACAAAATATTTTAATTATTATCATTATAATAAAAATAAATATTATAATGATAACAAAAATGAATACGAAAAAGCTTTTATCGATTTTAATAATGATTTTAGTAAAGATTATTATGTTTTTGAATTTATAAATATAATAATTGAAAATTATATCATATTGGCTAAAAATGACATATATTTATATTATAATAATCAATCTAAAATATCGGAAGAAATTTATAATAAATTATCCTCGCGATATACCACCTCAACTAGTATATCAATTGGAGGGTTTGAAGGTAAATCAAATAATCAAGATGAAAAAGTTGATCCTATGCTATTGGACCATTACAATAATATTAAAGATATATATATTAAACTCATTATATCCTATTATATATTAATAGGTAAAATCGGTGGCGAAGAAAACGAAATAAAGATAATAAATAATGAAGATGAAGATAAACATGATGATATAATAAAAGATATAAATATTGAAATAAATAAAAATAAAGAAGGAAAAGAATTAACTGGAGAAAAAATGAACAATACGGGAATAAACGCTAATAAAATTAACGACGACATTCAGTTATTAATTAAATATCGCGACATTGAAAGTAGTGAAAATAAAAAAATTAAAAAAAATAACGATAGAATAAAAGTTTTAAATGATGAATTAAAAAATATTACAGAAAGTCTATTTGAATTATACATTGTATGTAATAAAATTAAACAAATCCCGCTAATGACAGAGTATGAAGAAAATATACATAACATATTGATAACTAATAATATTTATTTATTTAAAGATAAAAATGATAAAAAGAGACATTTAAGCCATTATATTATAACAGATATTAATAAAGAACTTTCTAGATTGATTAAAGAAAATGAAGATAGTGCACAAGAAATAATAAAGATAAAAAAAAATATAGCTGATTCACAAAAAAACGATAGATTTAACAATGGACAAAACAATGGATATAATAATAATCGGAACTATCATAATAGTCGATTTTATAATGGGGGTGATGGAGACAATACCGAACCTATAACAAACTATACAAAATTACGTGATTTTTTAAGATTAAAAAAGGTAGGTAATGATAATAATAATAATAATCAAGACTTAAAAGATTTAGTTTATCAATTAAAGGAAGATAGTAATTATAATTATTATGATAATAATGGTATGAATATTAACAATTATAATGATAACGGAGAAGACAAAACAATATATGAAAATATATGGAACCAATATATGACAGGTACTCATAAACCGAGTAAAAAAAATCCGTTAAAAAATATTGAACAGGGAGAAATATTGTATAATAATGTAAATGAGCACAATTTAGTTCCAGAAATAGTTCTTGGTGTAAATTTTCAAGATAAAGCAATATTTGTATTTTTAATATTAATCATAAGAACAATTGTAATGGTATTTTTTGAGTTAATCATAGAATATAACCTTGTAAAAAGTCTTCAATATAGTATAATTATATATTCTATAATATATTTAGTATTATTGGTATTATCAATCGGTTTAGTTAATTACGATTCTTATAAATTGCGTATAGTATTTAATTATCTTAACGTACATATTAACAGTTCAAATCTTATATTACATATAATATTATTCATAATATTTGTATCACTTATAATGATAATGATTGATTCGGATGATTTAATACATAATGTTGGATATTTATTTGATTATACAAAGATATATGTTCATATATATGAAAATACGATGACACAAGATAAAGAAATATTTTATAATATTTTGACAAGAGATGAAAAGATAAAGTTGCTATATCGTCTTGAAATAATAAGTATGATAATTTTTATCTTTTCATCTTTTATTATTTTGTTATTATAGATTGTTATTTTTTGCATAATATGAAAGAATTATGCAATATTGTGCATTATAATTTAAAAGCGATGAACGTATAAAGTCTTTTTTTGTTAAATCGGTTGTATCCAATGTTAAATAATTATTATCAATATTGGATATCTTTACATTGGAAAATTCGTTATCATAAGTTTTTAATAACATATTGTCATATTTATTTAATAGTTCTATATTGTAACTATCAAATAATAGTTCGTCATCATTATCTATTTTTATTCTAAAGTTATTTTCGTTTTTACCATCATATATTTCACATATTTTAATATCATCGCGACCCATATCAAGTTCTTTGTTTCTAAAGTCCAAAAATGATATATTCCAGTTTTTAACATTTAGATTTATTAAGTTTTGTGCATTTTCATTAATCATAACCCATGTATCCCACCCCCCTTCTAAAGATGTTGTATTTGATAAAATAAAATTTATTTTTTGTGTTTGTATTCCATCATTTATAACCATTGTTATGTAAGGATTTTTTCTTTTTATATTTTTAGATAACAATAATTTATAAGGTTCTATATAATTTTTCGTCAAATCAATATTTATAGAAAATGACAATTTATTTCTATTATGATTAGTTGCCCAATCGCGGTTATAACTATTTATGATAAGTGTTTTTTTATTTACCTTATTTTTATTGTTCATTATATCATACATCTTTTCTACAATCATGAAGGTATTGGAATTATCTTTGCTATTTTCAACATTGCTTAATTTAGGTATATCATCTTGTATAGTATTATATTGAATAGATGATAGAGATAATGTAGCATTTCTTTTTTCTTCGAGTGATAAAACTTTCGACAATAATTCTTCACTATTATATTTAACAACATCTTCTATTTTAGCATCTTCATTCTCTGTTTCTATATTATTTTTTTTTTCAATATTATTTACTATATAATCTTTTACTTTTGTAAGGGCAATAGTATTTAATTCTATTATTTTAACTACGTTTTTTATCAGAATAGCATCTGCACATATTGATGATATTATCATATTAACAATATTAATTAACTTTTCTTTTTCAATATTTATATTATATTTATGGTTCAGCATTTTTTCGGATGCATTAATAATTGTATCCTTATTAATATTAGATTTGAAATCATCTATAACACCCATCTTTAATAATTGTATATATAAAATAGCTTTATATTATTACACATCATATAGTTGCATTTTTATCTTTTAAATATACTTTTAGATTTGGTCTAAATAAATATGACCTTGTTTTTTCCATATTATTATCTGTTATATTTTCGTCATTAACTATATGATTGTGAAAATTGCTATCATTATATGGAGATGTTAAATTAAGTTCTTTATATTTTATTATAGAGTTTAACCATCTTATTTGATATGATAGTGAAAACATACCACACTCTGTATTTTTCATTTGATGACGTTTTGTATTAAATGTTACATTAAACTTTGTTTTAGGATATATTTCTGATAATTTTGATTTAACAGTATTGATAAATTTTTTTATATAAGCGGGTATATTTACAGCATTGCTATCATAGTAATGAGCACCATAACATTTATTTTTAGGGTCTATTATAATAAAAGTAGATGTCCAATGCGAACCTCCTTGGTCGTGTTTATCAAGATTTGTAATTAAACCTATATGTTTTATTTTTTTATTGATATACTTTTTTATATCTATGGAACATATTTTACTATATAAACATCTACCAAACTTATCTTCTTCGGAAAAGTCTATTGGAAAAACACCCAAAAATGCATATTTATATTTTTTATCATTATTATACTGTATCATAACATCCTCTATATCGTAATTATCTAACCATTCTATTGGGTTTTTAGTCCATTTTATGGGCATTTCTGGACGCATTTCAGTATTTTCAATAACTTTTATAATTTCTTTCGTATTAACGTCATTTGTTAGTTTTTTAAGAGCACCTGTCCAACACCAATATTGTTTATCGTCGCAAATAGGTTTTATTTTATCATTTAATAATGATGATAATTTTGCTGTAGAAAATGTTTTTTTATAGATTATTTGATCATCTTTATTTTTATTCCAAGTTTCTATTAAATATAATAATGACTTTTTTGTAAAAAGATGAGGGTTTTTAATATTTGATGGACTTGAATAAACCTTATTAATATTTTTTGCATCCGTCGCTTTATTATTTGATGTCATAATATTATTCAATATTATAAATACACCTACCATATATAAAGATAAATAATAATATCTTGTTAAAATATGTATAAAAATAAAAATTGATATATGTATAAAGAATAATAATTTTATAACAATGGGTATAATTGAAGATTTACGTGCATTCATTAATAAATACAAGGTAGAAAAAGGTAAATCTTACACCAATACAAGTATTGGTTCCCCTAAAGTAAGCCTATGTATCCCAGATGATAAATATGATGACTTTATCAATATTTACAGTCTTGCCCTTACAAATGGTGTATCATTATATTTTACAGAAAAACCTTTAGAACCAAGTCCATTAAGAGTTGATATTGACTTCCGTTTTACTATACCCGATACAAAGTCTGGTATTTATAGTTCGCAGAACTCAAACTCATCTTTGAATGATAAGAAAAAATACGATAGGGTATATACTTCTGAAAATATTTTTAGAATTGTCGATGGTTATTTTAATGTTATAAATCAATATTTGAATGTAAGCGAAGAAGAATCAATTGCTTATGTTATGGAAAAACCAAATCCTGTAGAGTTTCGTAATAAATTAAAGGATGGTTTGCATATCATATTTCCGCATATTATTATTCCAAATAATGCACAACATTTTATTAGAAGAAAAATATTGGATATGTCAGCTGATATATTTAAAGATCTTCCCATATGCAATGATTATGATTCTATCGTAGATAAGGCAATCATTGATCAAAATTGTTGGCAAATGTATGGTAGTAAAAAACCCGATTGTGATACATATAGAGTATCTTGTACATACAAAAATATTAATAATATAACAGAAAAAGGTAATTATATATTAAATGCGAGCGATGAATTGAATTTTATTAAATTATTTTCTATGAGAAAAAAGTCAGAAATTACAAGGGTTTTTGTAAAAGAAGATTTTATTATTGAAATTGATCAGTATAGCAAACACATATTACCAGCGATAGATCAGAAGTTGAAATGTAAGGTTCAAAATAATATTTTTGGTAAATCTCTTAATGTAAATAGAGCATATGTTGCTGAAGATGAATTAACTTTTATCAAAAGATTAGTAAATGAATGTTTGTCAATTACAAGGGCTGATAATTACGCAGACTGGATTAATCTTGGATGGGTATTGCGAAACATTGACTACAGATTATTAGAAACTTGGGTTGAGTTCTCTAAAATTAGTAGTGTCTATATCGAAGGCGAATGCCAGCAAATATGGGATAAAATGAGAAAAGACAATATGGGTGTTGGAACTCTTAGATGGTGGGCTAAACAAGATAATATTATCAGTTATGCTAATGTTGTTAATACATCAACTATTAAATTAATAGATGATGCAATCGGTAGCGACGGCTCACATTTTGATATTGCATGTGTTGTTCATGCAATATTTAAAGACGAGTTTAAAGCAATTTCTAAAGATAATTGGTATAAATACGATAAACAAAAACACAGATGGGTTCGTGCACGCGAAGGTTTAGAATTACGTAAAATGTTGAGTATTGACATTTGTAAAAAGTTTATGGAAAGAAGTAATTATTACAATGAAAAATGCGATGACTGCATTCAAAAAGCATTAAATGAAGAAAAAAGTAAAAAATGTTTAAAGATTGCTACAAAATTGAAAGATTCCAATTTTAAAGATTCTATTATGAAAGAATGTAGAACATTATTTATAGATGATAAGTTTGAAGAAACATTGGATAGTAGAAAACATTTGCTCGGATTTGATAATGGAGTATATGATCTAAAAATGCATATGTTTAGAGACGGTATGCCAGATGATTATATATTATTATCTACTAAAAATAATTATGTAAAATGTGATTATTCATCTCCAGAATTTGCTGAAATTAATGACTTCTTTGAAAAGATTTTCACTAATAAAAATCTTCGCAATTATGTTATGGATGTTTTATCGTGTATTATTGATGGTAGTATAACACAAGAGCGATTTTATATATTTACAGGACAGGGTAGTAATGGAAAGTCTCGTCTTTTAGATTTAATTCAAAAGTCTATTGGAGAATATTATTGTATTTTACCAATTGCTTTATTGACACAAAAACGTGCGGCAAGTAATGCGGCACAAAGTGAATTAGAAAGAACTAAAGGAAGACGATTTGCCGTTATGCAAGAACCTAGCGAAAATGAAAGATTGAATATTGGATTGATGAAAGAATTATCGGGACAAGATAGGATTTTAGTAAGAACTCTTTATAAAGAGCCTTATGAATTTACGCCTCAATTTAAAATGATATTAACGTGTAATGAACTTCCAGAGGTTCCTAGTGATGATGGCGGAACATGGAGACGTATTAAAGTATGCAACTTTTCAAGTCGTTTTTGCGAAAAGCCTGATATTAAAAAAAATGAATTTTATATGGATTTAGAGTTATCAGATAAGTTTGAAAGATGGAAAGAGGTTTTTATTAGTATGTTAATCGAACGACATAAAAATATTAATCCATCAAATATAAATGAACCGTGTGAGGTTAGAGTTGCTACAGAAAGTTATAAACAGAATAATGATATCATTGGTCAATTTATCAATGAAAATATTGTTATTGATCCCGATATTAGAGAGCCTCGTTTAGCAATTGCTAAATTATATAGTGACTTCCGTGTATGGACAGCAACAAATGTTGTTAAAGGTAAAAAGTGTCCTGATCGTAATCAACTTAAAGCATACTTTGAAAAAATATTAGATACTCCATATGATTCTAAAGGATGGAGAGGTATCGGTTATAAAACACACGATGATGATGAAGATGACGAATAAGTAATTATTCTCTATTTAAAAATGTTATAATTATTTATTTTTCATCATATATCATTACTATGGTTAATAATGATAATTTATTTACTTGCAATATATAAGATTAATATAACACATATTATAAAATGTGTTTTCACGGTAATTGTATGATAATTTCACAACATAATAAAAATTATGATGAAAAAACCCAATGCAATAAATTAAAAATAATTAAAAACTTTCATAATTACATAATTAAATCATTTACTATATAACCTTTATTTTTTTAATGTCAGTTAATATGATATATACATTTAATTTAATTATAATAAAAGATGTTCGGATACCATTTGAGTAGCGTAAGCACATAATTTTATATTTCTATAACTTTTTACATTTTCTATATATTCTTCAAATAAAAAGATTATACGCTACTCTACTCATTTTATTTAACATCATTCGTTATAACTATTTGCAAAACCTCCAAGAATATATTTTGAGTAGCGTAGAGTATATTTTATATTTCTATAACTTTTAAACTTTTTTCTATAAATTCTTAAAATAAAAAGATTATACTCTACACTACTCATTTTGTTTATTACCATTATTATGATTATTTTGCAAAACCTTAAGAATATATTTTGAGTACATAATTTTATAATTCTATAACTTTTAACATTTTCAATATATTCTTAAAATAAAAAGATTATGTACTCATTTTGTTTATTACCATTATTATGATTATTTTGCAAAACCTCCAAGAATATATTTTGAGTACATAATTATATATTTCTATAACTTTTTACATTTTCTATATATTCTTGGAAAAAATAAATTATGTACTCATTTTATTCGTTATCATTCTTTATAACTATATTGCAAAAAACCTTAAGGATACCATTTGAGTAGCTTAGTGTATAATATATATTTTCATAACTTTTAACATTTTCTATAAATTCTTAAAAAAATATATATTATACGCTACTTTACTCATTTAGTTTGCTATCATTCTTTACAAGTTTATAAGAAAAATATTTAAAAAATTGATATTTATAGTTATTATATTGAAACAATACTATGTTACTTTCAAACCATAAAGAGAAAAAAGGCTCTATATATATACGAGATAATGAATGGTATAAATTGAGAAATGTATTTAAACTTGGTATATCTTGCAACATAAAAGATAGAAGCAGTACATATATAACATCAGAGGTTGAAAAAGGAGAATATATATGTGTTATTGAAATACAATTTGAAAAAATGCAAATATTAGACACTTGTTTAAAGAATTATTTTAAACAATACAACATATATTTTGATGGTGCAACAGAACTTTATAATAGATGTATCGTAGATCTAATAATTCCTTATTTTAAAAACTCCAATATTGATTATCGTATTTTATCAAGTGATGAAATACTTTTTATGAACAGATGCGAAAGGATTGTAAATGTTCTTAAAATTCTAAAGTTTGGTAAATACTGTACTAAATATAAGCTTAACAAAATTACTCAATATTATAAAAATAAAAACTCTAATATTATTATACCAAACGAACATCAGCAAATAGTATTAGATAAAATAAATGAGTATTATAAGCATAATAATATTGGAAAAATTATATGGGCGTGTGGTCTTGGTAAAGCATTATTAGCTGTATTAATTGTTAAACAATTGCAATATAAAACTATAGTTATTGGTGTTCCAAGCAATAATTTGCAAAAGCAAATAAAGAAAGAGATTTTGATGGTTTTTGCTAATGAACATAATATATTGTTCGTTGGATGCGAAGGACACGGTTCAAGTAAATCTACAACAGATGTGGAAAATATTATAGAATTTATCAATAATAAACAAAATAAAGAACCTATATTTATAATTTCAACATATCATTCATGTCATTTATTAGTAAATGAAAAACTAATATTCGACTTCAAAATAGGAGACGAAGCTCATCATTTGGTTGGAATTGAAAAAGATGAATGTAAATGTTTTCGCTCTTTTCATAAAATTACTTCTAAAAAAACATTATTTATGACTGCAACTGAAAAAGTCATTGATAAAGATATTAAAAAAGCTATATATTCTATGAATGATGAAATAAGGTTTGGTAAATATATTGATGAAAAGTCTGTACAATGGGCTATTGAAAATAAAAAAATCACTGATTATAATATATTGATTATCAAAAATACAGAAACAGATGTTGAAGAAATATGTAATAATTTGAAATTATCAGTTTATAACAAAGAACTCTTTATATCTTGCTATATGTGTTTAAAGTCTTTTGAAAAATACGATAATTTAACACATCTATTATTATATACAAATACAACACATGATGCCGATTTGGCGAAAAGATATATTGATGATCTATTGGCATTAAACATTATTGATATTAAAAAAGAAGATATTTATAATAAATCCCTTCACAGTAAATCTGCTATTACCTTAGAGAACGAAATAGAAATATTTGAGAAGTCTCCTCGTGGTATTATATCATGTGTTTATATTTTTGGAGAAGGATTTAATTTACCTAAATTAAATGGTGTATGTATTGCAACAAATATGAAAAGTGAAATAAGAATAGTTCAATATGTGTTGAGACCTAACAGATTAGATAAAAATAATCCAAATAAAAAAGCTTATATTATCATTCCTTTCATCGAAAGAGTAAATCAATATATTGATATTAAAAAGAAATACGATAAGATTATAAATGTTATTTCGCAAATTAGAAATATTGATAAAAATATATATCAAAAAATATTTTTATCAACTGGAATTAAAAAACCACAAAATACCAACCCTGGCGAAAGTCCTGAAGGAAACATTCCTTATTATTATGTCGAAGATAATGGCGATACCTTACATAGAATTAAATTAAAATTGAAATATAGTCAGTCATTATATTCGGACTTTACAGAAGAACAAGATGAGTATAATTATGTTAAATCACTTAATAAGATATTAAAAATATCAGGAATGGAAGAATATATTGCATCTAAACCAATCCACGATAATTACATTGATAAACCAGAAGAATATTTTAAATCTAAAGGTGTATGGATTAGTCTATATGACTTTATGGGTTGTAATACAGACCATCTAATACAATCTAAACAAGATTGGATAATATATTGTAAAAAAATAAATATTAATTCATTGGAATCTTATTATAAATGTTGTAAAGAATATGATATATTACCAAAAGAACCTGCTGACTTTTATAAAAACTTTTCTAATATTCCCATAGAATTGGGTTTTAATAGACATAGGAGAAATTGATTTATGTTGTATTAAACTCTTGTATCATTTTTGTCAATTCTTCTTTATTTTTCTTAGAATATCCTTTAATTCCTAATGTTTTACATTCTTTTTTTAAATCTGATAATGTTGATTTTGTGCTACTATTTGATTTAACACTCGGTGTATCATCTACTTTTTCATCCTTATTTAGCATTTTAATATTATCTTCTGTTAATTCGGCAATTGGTGGAATTGCTTCATTGCTTAATTCTTGAATAAGTTGTTTATACAATTCTTCTGCTTGTCTAACATCTTCTTGTAACTCTTCAATTTCTGTGAATACTGATTCTAAATCAGTGATTAATTCCTTATTTTTAGGAATAGGTATTTTAATTTTTTCTAAGTTTTCTTTTGAAATTCCTTTAATAGTGGAGCCATTAGATACATGATTAATTTCTTTTGATTTACTTTTTATTAAATAATAAATATATATCAAATTAAACACTTTTTTATTTTTGATAACAAATATATGATCGCTTGGATATATTTTTCCATATACAAGAAAACAATTACCCATTGTACCATTTCTCGCAACTAATATATGATTTCCGTCAAATAAATAATGATTTGTATATCCAGTAATAGCAGATGTTCCATAATATGGATATAAATACCCTTTTTTATCATCTGGTGTTTTATTTTTTCCTGTTTTTATATATTCACAAACACTACCCAATTCAACAATATCACATTCTTCATTTTCTCCAATTTCCTTAATTCTATTTTGTACGAATGTTTCTAATTCTTTTATTTTTAATTGTTTTTCGTTTTTTTCATTATATGGTAGTGATATTTTTTCAACCCATTCATTGATTTTTTCTTGAGACTTCGGGATGGGGATTTTCATGTTAGTTAAATATTCTTTTGATAAATGTTTTAATACTGAACCAGTAAAACCATTTGACAATAATGTTATATTTCCTTTAAATAAATAATACATATAATTTAAATAATTATTTTTAGCATTTAAAATAAAATTATCTGCAGAGCAACTAAACATATTATCGATCTTTATATTTGCTACTCCACCACTACCGATAATTAAACATTCTTCTTTATAATCTGCTTCATCGCATTTTTGAACCTTATCACTTGATGTATAGAAGTTATATTTTCCAATTAATTCTCCAAAAGATGCTTTTCTTTTACTTTTTTGTAAATAGGATGAAATATCACCAAGTTTTACAAGTTCATAGCCTTCGCCACAGATTATTTCTTTTTTATTGTAATCTTTACCATTTAGCGAACAGATACCATTTGTTAGAATATCTTCTTTAGATGCTACAGATACAACAATATCTGTAATTTCTTTAATATCATCTTTACATTCTGTTATAACAATATCGCCATGATATTCGCAAAACTTATCTTCGGTATAACGTCCTACAATTAGATCACTAAACTTAACCTCTGTCGTTTTTTCGTCAATATTATCAAATATAATAATTGAAGTTTTTGTAGAAGTATTCTCAAATTGGTCTGCTGGAACACTAATAACCTCTCTAACATTATAATTTTCAATAAGACATTTACGCAATTCTTTATAAGTCTTATTAAAGAATACTCCTTCTTTTAATACACCAATTGCCGTTCCTCCAACATCCAGAATATCCATTAATAGCATTAGAGAGCAACTTTCTTTATCATTTCCTTTAAGAGAATTTTTAAAAGCAAACCTTTGAATTCTTGCACTACAACCAACAAGAGAAACCTTTGTTTTTTCACTTTCTTTCTTATCTTGTTTATCTAAAGCTTCGTGGCTTTTAAGTTGTTTTTGTCTTCTAATACGCATTCCTTCGTCTGTAATAGTAAGTAATTCATTTTTAATAAACTCTTTTATTTTCTCTCTTTTCATCAAAGCATCGGATTTACTATTTTTATCTCCTCCATATGGTGGATTTGTTAAAGGATATTTATATTTTTCGTCATTAAAGTCGTCAGTAAAGGAGTTTTTATATCCTAAATTATTCTTCATATTAGGTAATACACCAGTTAAACAGAATAATTCTAATGCTGCCGATTTGATAACATCTTCATTCATATCATAATGATATACCTTATTAATTTCAGTATCCCAATTAATAACATTAGGGTTATTATCATTCATATGATTTATATATCCAGTAGTAAAACCACCCGAACCACCGAACATATCAATCATTGAATTAATAGAACCATCTTCATTAACTTTAGGATCTAACTTTTTCAAGATATAATCAACAATATGTCTATCGGTAAAATATGCTCCTAATTCACTGATTGCACTTTCATCTCTACCAATAAAATATTCATAGATTTTTCCAGATAATAGAACATTACAACTTTTTTCAATCTTTGTAATCTTCTCAATTTCTTTCAAAAGAAAGACAAATACAGAACCTTTAATTTTCTTAGGGATTTCATAAAATAGAATATCTTTCAATTCACTATCAAGAATAGAATCCAATACATCTTTTAAAATAGTATCTGCTAATATTTCACCTTTATTTTCATTAGCTAACTTAAGCAAATAAGAGAACTCGCATTTAGGTCTTTCCAATTTTACTTTATCGAGTAATCCATTTTCTTCAATTTTCTTCAACCCATATAGAATATTGAAAACTTTTAAAGCATTCATTCCGTATCCAGCACCATTATTTCTAAGATAATTATGAATTTCATGAATCTTATCCTTCAATACCTCTTTGTTAGAAATGCTGTTAGTTTGTTCAGACATTGTATATTTTAATATATCTATTTCGTCTTGGGTTAGTTCTTCATTTTCCACATAATCAATCAATTTTTTATTATTATCTTCGTTGTGCAAATATAACTTTGTTTCAGTTTCTATAATAATATCATTAATGTTTGTAGTTTTATATTTTTCAAGTAATTCGTCTCTCGATAACATTTTTAACTTTAGTTCAAAAAGTTCTTTCTTATCTTTGTGTTTCTGTGTTTCTAAATGCGATTTATGATGTGATATTTGGTCTGGATTAGTTTTACAAATACCGCACGAATATGTTTTATGTCCGGACATCTTATAATAATTATTACACTTTTGTTTTTATATAATAATAACATAAAAAAAGTTAAAAAAATAAAATATGTAAATATTATTCATTATAATTATTTTGAGTACATAATTTTTTATTTCTATAACTTTCAAACTTTTCAAAATATTCTTATAATAAAAAGATTATGTACTCAAATGGTATAACCTTACGGTTTTGCAAAATATTCATAATAATAGTAATAAATAAAATGAGTACATAATTATTTATTTAGAAAGATTTAAAAAGTTTTAAGAATATTAAGAAAATAAAAAGATTATGTACTCGTTTCCTTAAGTAGTAGAATATACTAAGTGGGTGAAATAAGAATACTTTATTTTCTTACATCTTTGCACATTTAAAATGCCGATTTTTATTGTTTATAATAATGATGTTTAATCAAATAAATTACCAATATTATTTAATTTTTCTTCTATATTATCATTTGTTGTAATCTCTTTTACTTTTTCACTTTCTTTTTTATAATTCTTTTTATTTATTTCTATATTGGTATATGTTTTTAATTTTTCTTCATTTTTTCGTGTTTTTATATCTAGTTTATTTATACTATCAATATTTAATTTTACAATAGTTCTATTTTCTTGTCTTTCTTTTTCTCCTTCTTTTAATTTAATACCAGAATTTGTAATAATGCTTAAATCAATATTCCATTTTATTTTATTTCTTTTTTTCCATATATTATTTTGTTCTCTATGATGATTTAATAGTTCTTTTTTAGTCCATCTATTAACTTTCATTAGATGTTTATTAGCTTGATTAGATAAACCTCTTATATTTGTTAAACCAGAATGAGTTACTGAATGACACCTATGACATAATGCTACAATTCTTTCTAATTTTTGTATATTAGTTTTATCATCATATGACCATCTTTCATGTGCTTCAAGTTGTATAGTATTCCATCTTTTTAATTCTTCATTATTATCATTTCTTAAATCTTGAGATTTTATATCATTAATTTCTTCATCACTATCTTCTTCATCACTATCTTCTTCATCACTATCTTCATCGTCGCTATCTTCATCATGAGTATCTTCGTCATCACTATTATTATCTAAATATTCGTCATCATATTTTTTTCTATATTTACAATATAAACCACAACATTCGCATTTATAATTTACTCTTTCATATATATACATTCTTATTCTTATCCAATCATCATTATATATATTACTTCTTACATTATTATACCAAGATGTTATAGGAATTAAATCTATAAATAAATTATAACCATTAAACTCTCTATTTTCACCTATTATATTTTCTAATGATTTATATTCTTTGTATTTTTCAAGCAATTTATCTTTATTTATATTATTAGCATACCATAATTTTTTATCCCAATCAAATTTTGCACCAAGATTTTTTGCATCATCTTTATTTTCAAATGGAATAATTAAGTATATTTTAGACATTTAAATAGTAATGTCTAAAATATTCGTATATTATATCATTTTTTTATTTAAAATACTTATCGGCATTTTAAATGTGCAAAGATGTAAGAATATATTTCGAGTACATAATCTTTTTATTTTCTTAATATTCTTAAAACTTTTTAAATCTTTCTAAATAATTAATTATGTACTCAAAATATATTCGGTTAAAATACAATATAATGGTATATTCTACTACTTAATGAAAAACGAGTACATAATCTTTTTATTTTCTTAATATTCTTAAAACTTTTTAAATCTTTCTAAATAATTAATTATGTACTCAAAATATATTCGGTTAAAATACAATATAATGGTATATTCTACTACTTAATGA
>Ga0222649_1000097_pt1 | contig 34936 bp, 33 predicted proteins | sample AntAcemetagen337_FD_179865 | JGI IMG/M metagenome (GOLD analysis project Ga0222649, IMG submission 179865) | Saline water microbial communities from Ace Lake, Antarctica - #337 | ecosystem: Environmental > Aquatic > Non-marine Saline and Alkaline > Saline | place: Antarctica: Ace Lake... | reverse complement strand
TATATGATATTCCTTATATATATATATTTATCATATATCAATATTTAAAATTATCTCGCATTTTTTGTATTTCTTCTAAACTTGGTAATTTATCCTTTTTTTCTTCAAATGAACTATTTGCGGTAATACTTGCATTTTTTACACCATCTGTAATATTTTTATCATTTGAAATGAAGTCCCAATTGTAATTTTTATCTTTCAATTCTGTTTCGCAATCATCTATTGGTGAAAAATTATCAGAAAAATTAAAACTTTTAAGAGTAAATGGTAAAGGTTCGCCTTCTTCTGTACTTGGAACAGGTATAGAAGAATTGGTGGCATTGGTATTATTGGTATTATTGGTATTATTGGTAGTATTATTATCTGTTTTTTCAACATTTATAGTGGATTTGTTATCCAATCTTGTGTTTTGTGCTTGATATAATAATCCTCTTCCTGGTAATAATAAATGATCAAATACTTCTTTTCCAAATAATAATTCTTTACTTGGCAAAATCATAAACGCGGGAACAGAATGAATTTTATCTTCAATATTAATATTTTTTGCTAATAATTCATCAATAGATACAAGTTTTATTTTTTTATCTACATCATATCTCTTAATGTTATCTATTAACATAGTACAATGATTACAAAAAGTGCTATAAAATAAAATCATCTTATATATATTTATAAAAATAAATTATCTTTTATATACGAATGAACTATATCAATATTTATTGTGTTTTTTTGAATATACACCAACGATTAAAGAAACTAAACCTTTTTAGTACTTCGTCTTTGTCCAATTCCATTACAATTTTATGAATATGTTCCTTTTCTTCATTTTCTTCTGGTATTTGACTTTTAATGTTATTAAAACATTCAGAAAATAATTGACTATCTACCAATTCTAAATTATATTCTTTGCATTTTTCAACAAGTAATTCATAAGATACAACATATTCAGGAATATATTTATTTGTAGATTCGATAAATACATTAATCTTCTTATTATATTTATCTTCCTCACCAATATTATATCTTCTTATTATAGACCAAACAGGTATTCCTCTATCGGCTGTTGTATATTTTATACCACTAACAATATTTCCTCCATTATCAGCAATAGCATCCTCAATTCTTTTTCCGTCCATAAAAGTACAAGTAAAAGTTCCATCTTTTTTCAATAAAGATGTAACATTATTTAAATATGTATTTAATGTTTCTTCGCTTTTAAAGAAATAGTGAATACTAAACATACACGTGCATACATCAAATCCATTCGCGCCTTGTCCAGATACATAAGGGTATTTTTTATTGAAATTTGTTTTATTTTTATTTAAAACATATTTTAAAGTATCATAACTTTCTTTATCGCCAATAGATAAAGAACATTCACCACTTTTAATATCTTTACCACAATCTCCTGCTATAAATACCATATTTGGAAATATAGGTTTTTCGCGTTCTTCTTTTTTTACTCTAAAATATTTCTTTCTTTCACCCAATAGACGACTATATGCCCCTGACATTGGTCCATAAATATTTTTTTTAACTAAATCTATTCCTAATATAAATTTATAATCATTATCAATCCATCTTTTCATATCCCCGCCTTCACCACAAGCCAATTCAACCATAGAACCTTTATTTTTTGAATTGGAATAAAGCATTTTTTTAATACCAAGATTATGAAATTGAAGCATATTATAAGATAATAATGCTTCTCTTGGAATATTTCTTGAATAATAAACATCTTCTGTATCTAATAAATCTACATCGCTAATATCCATATTAAGGATAGGTGTTTTCCCTCGTATTATACTTTCAGTAACAGGATTATGAATAGTTCGCCATATACTTAATGCAACTTTCAGATCATTTGCTGTTTGTGATAATTCTCCTGTTTTATATACACGTGTTTTATCTTCTCTTACTCTCATCGGTATCCATCTCATTGAAACAGGTATATTTTCATCCAATACATATCTATATTCAACAATAACATTTCCTTCAATTTTATCTCCATTCTCGCAACGTATTTCTTTACCCGAACTCATCTTTATAAGTGACTTTTCAATACCGTCGATATAATATATGGTTGGTTGAAACTTTTTATGAACATATGTTTTATTTTTACCTTGAACAATTCTCGCATACTCTTTGTCGTAAATCTGTTTAAGAGCTTCTTCTATAGTATAGTTTTCCCATTTTGAAGCATCATAACCAGTATATAAAACCATTTCTTTGTATTTTATACCATCTATCGTAACAACTTTACCTTCTTTGGCTAGAAAGTCAATTGTATTTTGTTCCGGTGGTTTCCACTTAAATACTCTATCCCATTTAACATTACTTGTTAAAGCAACAGGTTTATTTGCAAATTGAGAATATACAGCAAGTTTAGCCGGTGTAAATATCAATCCGTCTATATGATAAGGGTATTTTTTAGCACCAGATAAAATTTTATCACAATCATTAAGAATATCCTTATTATATATATGATCCTTAACTATATAATTTATAGAAAAGTTTCCTTCCTTGATATATTTTGAAGTTTTTAATAAATAATTATATCTACTCTTATCTTCTTTTTTATCACCTATTAACGGAAGACTTGTAACCTTTTCACCACCATAATAATAAATATCAAATGAAGCATATAAACCATTGCTTGAATTATCTATCCGACTATTACAAGATATATATTCACCATCAATAAGTGAATTATATAATTCTTTTGAAGATACTAAACCAGTATTTATTACTCTATATGTATTATTAATAAGATATATAATACCTTTATTGTCAATATACATAAGAAGTCTTTCACCATCTGCTTTTTCAGTAACTGTATATTCAGATAAAATACTAATAACTCCGTATTCATCAGGATTAAATACATTGTTTTTTTCTAATGTAACAGGCTTTGGTGTAAGAAGATGAGGACGTGTTGGTGTAAATTTACGATTATCAAGACCTAATATTTTAACATCATCTTTGATAAGTTCATAATATTTTTTAATTACATCAACTTGTTGTTTTCTTGAAATTATGAAAGTTGATAAATATAATGCTTGTTCCATTTTTATAATTGATGGTAATATATAATCTTTAGATGCTTTTGTTATATCTATATAAAACTCATATCTTTGAGAAGATTTAATAACACCGGAACTTTTAAGCGAATAATGTAAATTAATATTATCAACATCTTTTATATCTGAATCAATTCCATTGTATTTTGTAATATTAACAATATATCGAATATTTGTATTGACATCTGTATAAATTATTCTTTTGTTTATTTTATAAAACTTTCTTGTATCATTCCATTTAGAATTAAAGTCATCTGTTTGTATTAATTGACTTTTCACAGATGATTCAAAAATTATCGTAGAATCAAATACATCATTTACTATATCCTTACCTTCTACTTTTATATTGTATAAAAATGCATCTTGTTTTCTATATGTATTAGATGAACAATATCTTAAAATACTACTGCTTCCAGCAATTGTAAAAAGCGTGTTTTCCGATGAAATATTCAAAATCTGTGTTTCAATTTGTTCAACAAATCCCTCTGTTTTCATTACATTTATAAAATTATTATATTCTTTTTCAGTCCAAGGCGAAGAATCAGAAAACTTTATTAAACTTTCGCATCCTTTTGAAGAAATTAATGAGGAGTGTTTATCTATGACTTTAATTATATTATCATCCTTTGATAATTCCATATTTTTTATACTCTTATATTTATTATAGATATTATAGATTTATATATCAATTTTTTTATATAAATAAAAAAAATGATACAGACATATAGAAAATAGAATATTATTTATGACTTCGAAAATGTTTATGCCCATTAAATTTAATACAAGTATTATTTTAAAACCGAATGAATTAAACAATAATTTTGAAAATGTTATTTTAGAAAAACTTAAAAGCACGTTAGAAAATAGTTGTAGCAAGCACGGATATATTAAAAAAGATAGTATTAAAATTATAAAACGTTCATCTGGATATATTAAAGAATCGCATTTAAATGGAAATATCGCATATGATTTATGTTGTATAGCCGAAATTTGTAACCCTATACAAGATTCTGTTATTAAATGTGTTGTTAAGGCTAAAAATAATCTTGGACTAAGAGCTATAGGAATGCACGAAGATATGGCAATATTAGAGGTTATTATTCCCAGAATTACGTCAGGCATTCAATCAGAAATAAACATAGACGATGTTAAAATTGGCGATAGTGTCAATGTACTTGTTTGTGGAAAGAAGTTTACATTATATGATAAAATGATTTCTATAGTTGGTAAGATATTAAAAGACAAGGAAGATGAAATTGTTGTATATGATAACGACGAAGACGTATTTTCAATAGATGATGATAATGAAGATGATGTAAATAATGATGGAATAGATATTATTGACATAGACAATGATTATGAAGATATTATTGAAGTAGAAGAAGATGATGATGAAGATAATGGTAGTGTTAAAAAAATAAATATCAAAACAAAAGATAAAAATAAAAGTGGTTTTGAAGATAATGATGAAGATGAAGATGATATTAGCGAAGATGACGATGAAGATGATGACGATGATGATGTAGATGATATCGAAGATGATGATTTATCTGTTGATGATGGAGATATAGAAAATATTTTAGACAATGATGATTATCCATAAAAAAATATTTCTATATAAATATAAAAATGTTATACTAATTAAAATGAATAAAAACGATTTGTGTAAAACAATACAAAGCAATGTTACAAAATTAACATCGACCGAAACATTAGAATTATTTAAAATACTAATTGAAAATAATATAAATTATACTCATAATAACAATGGAGTTTTTTTAAATTTAAATTGGTTAGAAATGGAGACTTTAATAAAAATAAATAATTATATTGACTTTTGCATTAAATCTCAAAATGAAATAATTAAATATGAAATAATGAAAGATTTATTAAATGATAGTATATCTATAAAAAAAAAAGAAGATAATATACCAGATAATATACCTATTCAACCAGCTGTCATTAATTCTACAACGTGTAGTTTATATCGTCAAAAGTTTTCGTCCAGTATGAAGTTTTATTTACTTAAAAAAAAATATATGAAACAAAATATAATCCCTGTCAATGTATTGGAAAATAGTTTAAAATACGAAGATTATATGATAAATTAAAAAATGATATAGAAGAATAATAATTCATATTAATAATGATTAAACTACTTACAGAAAAACTATGTTCTTGCGAAAATAACAATAATATATTATGGAAAAGTAATAATATAGAAGTATATAAAAAGTTTTCACAATATATTCCCAATGATTTCGTTGAACAAACAATAAAAATACCTATAATTAAAAAAGAGGTCGTTGAACAAACAATAAAAATACCTATAATTAAAAAAGAGGTCGTTGAACAAACAATAAAAATACCTATAATTAAAAAAGAGGTTGTTCAACAAACAATAAAAATACCTATAATTAAAAAAGAGGTCGTTGAACAAACAATAAAAATACCTATAATTAAAAAAGAGGTCGTTGAACAAAAAATAAAAAAGAATACATCTACACTTTTTAAACCAATTGAAATTATTTTATCTGAAACATTTACATTTAATACAAATGCACAACTTGTTAAACAAAATATTATAGACTTTATTTCAAAACAAGAGTTTTCTAAAGTTTTTGGAATGAAAAAAAGTGCTGAAATTATGTCAGGTATTGTTAATGATAAGTGGAATATTTCAACTGCTTTATTTATATCATTCCTGTTTGATAAAGAGGTTTATTATAATAATTCAAAAATAATTTATAATAAAGAAAAAAATACTGGGATTATTTCAACTTTACAATAGGTTTGTACAATGGGTATAATATTAATTTATTTAATCCAAATAATTTATTTGCAATATATTTACAATATATTTTCTTATTTTTCATTTTATGTTTTATATCATCATTATTTATTTGTTTTACAAAATTATTATGATCTATATCATAATATGTTTCACAAACCCTTCCAGTTTTTTTACCTTTTCCAATAACTGGGTCTGTTGAAAATATCTTAAACTTATTTATTATACCTGTTTTATCCTTGAAAGGTTCAATAATACCCCATGGTGTTTTCTCAATTGTCATATCGGCAGGTATTGTATTTCTAATACTTCTTGATTTAAAAAACTCATCTCTTTCTCTTTTTGTAACACCCGAATTATATATATCTGTTCCTTTGATGTGTAAATTAATATCTAAATTATCACTATTATTTTCTTTATTATTAATATCATAAATATTTACATACCCAATATATAGATTATCATTTTTATTAAAAGACTTAATTTCTCTATTTTTAATTAAAACGCCTTGTTCGTATAAACATTCTATTATATATTCTGTTTTTTTATCAAAGTTTTTATCATAAATACCTAAAATTTTCTTCATTAATTTTTCAAAAGATTCTGAATCTAAATTTAAATAAATGGATAGCGTTGTATTATGTTTATCCAAATAATCTATTTCTATAATATTAAATACATCTTCTATATTATCATAATTAATAACAACATTATCTATTATTTTTTCTTCATTATATTTTTTATTTTCAATTACAATACTTAATTTATTAGAATATTTCAAATCATTTATTATTATACGGATTCCATTTTTATGAATTATTATATAATAACCATTTAATAAAATATAAGGGTATATTGATTTATTTACAGTATACATTAATAAATCTTTATCTATTGCTATTTTTTCATATAATGTTTCAAAACTTATAAAATATATATTTGATTTTATATAAATATCAATAAGATTAATTAACGAGTTTTGAGTGCGTTTTAATAAATGTTTATAAACCTCACTGCGGTATCCTGATTTATCAATATCTTTATTTTTACTATAACATTGTGGTTCGTCTTTTACATTATCGCCAAACTCATATTCATATACATTACCTTGAGATGTATTTATTTTTACTTTACCCATTTGAAATAATGACTTTGGAAAATAATTAATATTCTTCATTATACCACAATCCAATGCGTTATCAGTTATTATACGATCTACTTTTATACTATCTCTATATTTTCTCGTAGATATTCTTAAAGCATGTATATCAATAGTTTCTTTATTTTCATCGTCATCTATACTTGCATGCATAAAAACAGTAACATTTCTTTCTTCTAATGGTAAACTTTGATGTCTGCAATTTCTAATTCCTCTACCTATAATTTGGTCTGGTCTATTAAAATGATACCATGGTTCTATTAAATGTATTTCTCGAGCATTATAAAAACTTAATCCTTCACTAGCAACAGGTGTAATTAATATTACTTTTATCAATTCCCCATTACTGTTTTCTGGTTTATTAATTTTTTTTATAAGATTATCTATAGTTGTAGATCCCATAATTTCTTTTTTATCACTTGTTAGAATACAATATTTTGGAGATTTCACATTATCATAAATAGGTTTGTCAGGAACAATATCAGCATTTGACAATATATTATTAGTTCCTTCACGCGAATATCCCAAATGCTCCAGACATATGGCAAAAGGCAAAATACCTGATATTAAAAAACGTGAATAAATAACTACAATACCTTTCGACTTTCTAATAAAATTACACATATTCAAAAACTTTCCGGAATGTTTTCCCAAGTTTTCCTCGTCTGGATATAATGCATTTTTATATTTTTTATTATATTTCACAGATATTGGGTCTGCTGTCTTTGTTTTTGTAAAAAATGTATAAAATCCATCATTTCCAATATCTGTGTCATATACAATATTCATTGGTTGTAATAATTTCATATTTTGATTTTGTTTATTTCCAACACTTTCTTCTTCTATATCATCGCTAATATCTTCGTCTTTTATTAATTTATTATAACCTAATTTATCTATAATATTTTTTTGCGATATTCCTAATTTTGATGTTATTATACCATCACGAATATGTTTAAGCCAATTTAATTCCTTTGTATTTATAGGTTTATTTGATGGGTCATTTATAGGAGATTTTTTTAATATTTTAATATTACTATTTGATGGGTTTAACTTTAGAGCAAATGTAAATGGATTTTTTCCACGTAAATAAGAAATATAAGTAGATGTTAATTTTTTAATTAAATTCATTACATTTTCATCAATTTTAAGTTTAATATTATTAAATATTTTTGAGTTATCTTTTAATATATCAATTCGTTTATCATTAATTAACATTAATTTGAATAAGTCTAAAATATCCCGTGGTTCATTATACATAGGTGTAGCAGATAATAATATTAAACGATTATTTACACCATCTGTTAAAGACTTTGTTAGAGCAATGAACGAATCCTTATCTTTTTTATTAGTACTTCTCACATTATGTGCCTCGTCAATAATAATTACCTTATTTTCTACAATTTTATCAGAATAATTATCTTTAATATATTTTGAAAATCCATCATATGTAAAAACCCTGTATCTGCTTTTTAATATTTTTTTAAGATCAGTATTCATTTTATTTTTATTATTAAAAGATGATTCATAAATATTAATAAGTTTAACATAATTATCTCCGGTGCATTGATTAGTAATATTTTTAAAAGTATGATTATCAATATCAAATATTTGCGATTTAAAACTTTGTTTTAAAGAATGAGGCATTATAACCCATATCATAGGTTCGTTTAATGTTGTGTGTGGAGTTAATAGAGATTCGGATAATGTAATAGCAGAACATGTTTTACCAACTCCTACTCCATGATACAATAATATACTTTTATAAGGTGTTCTATATGAAATATACTGACTAACAAAATGTTGATAAAGTGCCGTTTCAAAAGTTCCACATAATCTATTTGAAACTTTATTAAAGTCGTTTATAGACTTTATAATAGGAAAGTCTGGTATTTTATGAATTGCAAATTCCATATTATTAGCAATTTTAGATGTAAAGTCAGGGTCTTCTAAATCTGGGTAATAAAGTTTGAAAGATTTATCTGGGTTATTGTCTAGTTTTGAATCTGTTTTCTTTACACATTTTCCTGTATCAATATTTCTTTGTTCCATATCTTTACATTTTGCAACACATCTTCCCGTTTTAGTATTTATTTCTTTTCCTTCAGGGCATATTTTATCCTCTATTTTAACAATTTTTTTAACACATTTTCCTGTTTCAATATTTCTTTGTTCCATATCTTTACATTTTGCAACACATCTTCCCGTTTTAGGATTTATTTCTTTTCCTTCAGGGCATATTTTATCATCTATTTTAACAATTTTTTTAACACATTTTCCTGTTTCAATATTTCTTTGTTCTGTATCTTTACATTTTGCAACACATCTTCCCGTTTTAGTATTTATTTCTTTTCCTTCCGCACATATTTTATCCTCTATTTTAACAATTTTTTTAACACATTTTCCTGTTTCAATATTTCTTTGTTCCATATCTTTACATTTTGCAACACATCTTCCCGTTTTAGTATTTATTTCTTTTCCTTCAGGGCATATTTTATTCATATTCCTATTAACATAAAAGAAATATTATATCAATTCTATTATAATGATATGTTTTTTCTTAAAAAAATAAAAAATAAATATTATATACTTCGGTAATATTATATTAATTCGCTGATAATACTATGTGCTTTTTTAAATATTTTAATCCTTTCTATATTGTGATATTTGATGTGATTTAATACTTCTTTATATGTAAACCATTTGAGAGCTCTTATTTCTCTTACTTGTTCCATACAAGTATTATCTATAAGAATTTTAGCATCATCTTTAATTATTTTAGCAACATAATAAACATGTTTATATAATATATTATTTGTACCAAAAAATATCTCTTGAAGTGGAATAATATTTTTATTAATCATAATATCATCATTATATAACTGTGTTTCTTCGCAAAATTCTCTAACCGCACAATCAACATCACTTTCTCTCAATTTCTTACGCCCTTTCGGAAATCCCCATTCTTGTTCTAAATAATTAATATTTGTTTTTATTGGAAATAACAGATTTCGTAAATAATTACTGGATAATATATAATCAAACTTTAATTTAGATTCTAAATATTCTTTTGTTTGTTTAAAGTTTGACTGATAGACCTGACACCATGTATAATTCCAAATATATTCAAAGCTGTTATTTAATAACATATTTTTTTCACTTTCGGTCATGTATCCAATTAACTGTTTGATATAATGAGAATCTGAAGAATTATATTTTCCTCTTACAAATTCCATAAATGCCAAACTATCTTTTCGTTGTATCATAATATATTTAATTTCATTATTGACAAACTTATAGCATATAACACCAAAACTCATAATTGGACGCGGACAATCTTTATATAAATGTCCATTGATACCACAATTTCTACAAGTTTGAGGGCGAAAATAAGAGTTTTTTTTTATATTTTCATCCTCCCTTTTCATCATTTTTGCGAATAAATATCAATAATTATAGTATAATATCCCGCATTTCTTAAATGTATTTATAATTTAAGTAAAAAAAATAATATTATATAATCTAATAAGATTGAAACTTATCACTCGAGTTATCATATCCTTGCATATAAAACTTTTCTTCGTATGATATTTTTTTAGCAGGTTCTTGAACTTTAGGCATTGATTCATCTCCTACTTCTGTAATTGACGACAATGAATCATTATAATCATATGCTGATACTTCACTCATTTTAGGACGAGGTTGTACACCCATATGATGAACTGGTTGTGCTAATTGAGTTGGAGATTGTTGTTGCATTCTATTGTTAGAACTTTCACTATATTGTTGTTGTTGGTGTTGTTGGTGTTGTTGATTGTGTTGTTGTTTTTGTTCAATTTGTTCTTTTTGTTGCATTTGAATTTGTTTTTGCTCATCTTCTATTTGATTTTGATGTTGTTCTTCATCGTACTTTTTTTGCATTTGATATTGTCGTTGTTGTTCTTCATGCATTTTTTGTTCTTCTAAATAATCATTATTTTTAACGTCATTTTCATATTTTGTCATAATTTTGTTAGCATATATATTTGCTGTATCTTTATTGACTTTACAATTTTCAATATTATTTTCTACGCGTTCATTTGCTGTATCGTAAGAAGACATTGACATAATCATAGATATTATAATAATTATACAATATAGTATAATTATTATCGATATTACCCATGCAAGAACCCAACACCACCAGCGTGTTTCGGAGTTTCCACCTGTAACAATACATGTTAATTCAAATAAAGACATAAGTACCGAAGGTATTGATATTATAAGAATAGATAATACAAACCCGATACGTTGTTCTATAGGTATTTTACTACTTGAAAATAATATAGCTACACATAATATTCCGATAGTTGTAAATAATGCGATACCAGCATATTTAGATTGTTCTGAACCAAAAAAAATGTCATTTATATTAATAGCTGTACTAGACATATTTATATTTATATTCTATTATCATATGAAGAAAAATAAAAAATGATTATCATATAAATGATTATTAAATAATAAAATAAAAATGGGTATTCCTTATTATTTTTATACATTAACACAGAAATATAATAATATATTATACAATACTAAACCTGATATTACCGACATATACTGTATCGACTTTAACGGTATAATCCATACAGTTGCTCAAGATATTATGAAAACTAAAGTAGAAAATATAGAAGAATGTATATTAGAAAAAGTATGGCTGAAAATTGAGGGATATATCAAGATATATAATGCTAAAAAATACATAATATGCACAGACGGTGTAGCGCCCGTTGCAAAAATGTTTCAACAACGCAAAAGACGTTATTTATCAGTTTATAGAAATAATATTGACGCTAATAAAATAACTAAACCCATATGGGATACTAATGCAATAACTCCTGGGACGGATTTTATGAATAAATTAAATATTTTCATTCATAAAAAAATTAGATATTCTATATATAATGTTGAATTTCTATATAGCGGTAGTGATGAAAATGGCGAAGGAGAGCATAAAATATTTCATAAATTAAAAATGAGTTCCGAAAATTCAAGAATAATTATACACGGTCTTGACGCTGATTTAATTATATTATCATTAATGTCTCATCATAAAAACATACATTTAATGAGAGAAACAAACGAAGAAGTATGTAATTACCTCAATATTGATAATTTAAGAGATTCAATATTAAAAGAACTTACGGTAAAATGGGATCTAAAAAATCTAAACATTCCATATTCCGAAAATGATTTGATTGAAACATATTGCACAGCTTGTTCTATTTTGGGAAATGACTTTATACCACATTTATTAACAATTGAACTTAAAACAGATGGTGTTGATAAATTATTATCTTCTACTAAAAAATCAGTTGAAGAAAATGGATTACTTGTATATAATGGTGAAATAAATTATAAATGTTTAAGCGATATTTTTAAATATCTTTCTAAATCTGAAGATAATGATATATATAAAATATGCGAAAAATATATTAAAAGAAGAGTTCCTAATTCTTCCGATATTCCGAGCGATTATTATGCTATAAAAAACAAAGATCCGTTAGTTAATCATATATACGATAATCCACAAAAATGGCATAAAGAATATTATAAACAATTATTCGATAATAACATAACTATAGACACGAGCGTAGTTTTCAACGCATGTTATAATTATATAAAAGGGATATATTGGGTATATTCTTATTATAAAGGATTTGATATTGATTGTGAATGGTATTATCCATATAATTACCCTCCTATTTTGAAAGATATTTCAAATCATTCAATTGCTCATAAAGCACCCGAAATTATAAAAAATAATAATTTTATAAAGTCGTATATTCAACTTCTTATTGTATTACCAAAAGATAGCTCTCATTTATTAAAATATAATCATAAAAAATATATGTCTGATATATATGCCGGTTTATTTCATATGTATCCAGAAAAATATAAAATACAAACATTTCTCAAATCGCATTTATGGGAATGTACTCCCGTATTACCATTAATTAATTTAAAATATATTAAGAATATATTAGCAGAATAAGTCTAAACTTGTAGCCCAATTATAATATCTATTTTATTTTTATCAATATTGGATAAATAATACCAAGACTTCATATCAGGATCCCATCTTCCTCCATTTTTTTTAACACTATCTTTATTTTTATAAGGTATTTTAACATAATTTTTTGTAGCATTATCATTTCCAAGTGAGTTTTTTCCTCCATCTTCAAAATTAGGATTTTGTATTTTATCAACATCATCAATTGATAGAAGTTCAATAGCTTTGATGTCTGCTATGTTTTCATCGCTAATATTATTCTCATAATACCATTTTTTTCTTTTAATATCCCATTTTGCACCTAAGTTTTTTACTGCTTCTTTATTATTAAAGCTTATAGATATGTAATGTTTGGCTGTATCTGTCTTACTAACACTATTTGCTAATATTTTATCATAATCATCAATATCAATATCATTTTCTTTATTCGAAATTGCTAAATTTGCTAATCTATCAGCACCCTCATTTCCAAGAGAATGTTCGTCTTGCAAATTAGTATGAGCTTTAATATGTTTCAATATAACAAACTTTTTGACTGGATTATATAATTCATATAATTTTTTCAATAATAAACAATTTGGTGGAATTTTATCTTCCGAAGTTTTCCAATTATTCTTGCTCAATTTATCACCATAACTTCCCGAACACTTGATAACGTATTCAGAATCGGTATATATATTGATACTTTTTTTATTTTCAATATCTTTGTTTAAGATTTCCAAAGCTCTTATCATTGCGGTCAATTCTCCAGTATTATTCGTTTGCTTTCCATCAACTCTGGCATATTCATTTCGCACGTCATCTTTTTTAAAGAAAACACCATAACCTGCTTTTGCTTTAGGAGTTCCATTATTTACACAAGAACCGTCAATATAAACGTTTATGCTTTTAGTATCCATACTTAAATATAAATAACAAAAAAACAATCAATTTTTATACAAAGTCATTTTATATTCAATATCATTTTCAATATCAACAATAAAACCGCATTTTTTATAATATATTAATAAATATTCTGTATATTTTCCATTTTTATTTATATAAAGATATATAGATTTACCAATTAATTTTTTAGCAGTTTCTAAAATATTATTGGCTATTCCTCTTTGTCTATATTTTATATCTGTACATAATTGATTTAAACTATTTTTACTTATTCCCGCAAATCCAACAATATCATTATTACATTTATAAAATATTACTTTTTCATAAGTTTCAAATCTATTATTTCCAAAATTACTATTAATTAGATTAATGCATTTATTTTTTTCATCTATATTTAATTCTTCAATTAATTTAATAAATATCATATATAATTTTATATTATAAAATATATAAAATATATAAAACGCATATTCATGAAAAATATACAATGAATTAAAAAAATAATTAAAATTTATGTTGTCTTCATAATAGTTTTTTTGGTATATCAATAATTGTAATTAACTAATGATTATATTAGTATTATCATTAAAATTATTAATATACTTTAATGGAATATTCTCAAATGAAACAAGTTGCATATTTAAGTTAAAATTTTCTTCTAATCCATTCTCGCGAATATATAGAATAAGTTTTTCAAAAGGCATTTTAGCCAATGATAAAGCATTGTTTTTTGTTATACTTGTCCCAATTTTATATATATTATCGCTTCTATCTCCATATATAACCTTAAATAATAAGTCTACATTAGGGTCTTCAAAACCTCTTGTTTTTAATTCTTTAAATTGCATATTATATATTAATACATTATGGTCAATTAATTGTAGAAAGTCGTTATCGTTTGTAATAATAATGATATTGTTATTAACGGATATATGTTTTTTAATATATTTGTGAGATAAATAAATAACATCATCACCTTCCAATCTTTGAGATGATATTTTTTGAATACCTAATTGTTTAGCATATTCTTCAAATATACTAAATATTTTTTTATTAAAATTGGTTTTTTGAACACGTGTTGCTTTATATTTATCATAAATATCATTTCTCCAAATATCAGATCTAAGACAATCATTGCATAATATAATATTTGAAATATTAATTTTCCACATTTTACATATTTTTTTAATATCGTTATTAATATGTTTATAAAAGGCTGTTATAAATATTTCATTCTCTACAATATCATCAATATCTATATTTATTTTTTGAAATAAAAACCATCTATAAGTTGCAAAATATCTATGAAAAATATAATAACTACAATCGATTAGAACAATATTTTTATTCTTAACTAAACTAATTGTATTCATATTAATAAATGTAATATTGATATTATATTTAAATAATTATGACTAATCAATTTTTTATATTATTATTTCTTGTTTTTTTAATAATAATATCCTTATTATCGTCTGTCCATTTATTGACTATAATCATAATCGCAATTAGTTCTTCGGGTTTTTTCTTTAATTCTTGCCATTCTATCCTTACAAGTTCAAATTTTGTATCATTAACATTACTATATAGACGATATTTAACGTATTTATTATAATCTGTAGAAGGTTTAGGTGCTACTACTTTAGTTACTTTTACACCATCGTTTGTTAATTCGTTAATATTTGTAATTATAGGTTCTTCGGGTGTTATTCTTAAAATAGAATTTTTTTTATTCCATACTTTTTTATTATTTTTCATTTCAACAATCCAAACCTGTTTATCATAACCATCCATAGCAGAATTAATATCATATCCTTCGGCTGATAATCCATATCTAAGTGGCGACTGTTCTTTTCCACTATAAGTATTTTTAGGAAAATTAATACATGGCTTTAACGACGACATTATATTTATAATTATTTTAATAAATGATCAATTTTTATATTTATATATTTATATAAATGAAAAATATAATAATAGGTGCTGGTATAAGTGGGTTATATTTAGCATATAATTTAATTAAAATTAAAAAAATATCTCCAGATGATATAATAATTTTTGAAAAGTCTCAACGTATTGGGGGAAGAATATTTACATATGATAACACTGATTATGATTTAAAATACTCCGCAGGTGCTGGTAGATTAGGAAAAAAACATAAAATAGTAATGAAATTGATTAAAGAATTCAAATTGGAAGAGTATATAATAGACATTAATAAAGATAAGTTGTACTTCGTTAATGATAAATTAATGAACGAGGGTGAATTATTACTATATTATAATTCCAAGTTTAAAACTTTAAATAAATTATGGAGTTATGCAATAAATAAAAAAATAAATGCCGATACTAAAGCTATAAACTTACATAATTATTTTTCATTATTTTTATCTTCAAATGATGTTGAATTATTGAAAGTTTCTCTTGGATATATAAGTGAAATGTATGATGAAAATGCATATAATGTATTATTAACATTAAGACAAGATTTTGATGTTCAGAATAATGAGTTTTTTGTATTAAAAGGTGGGATGCATATATTATACGAGGTTTTATATAAGTATATTATTGATAGAAATGTTAAAATATTACTTAACTGTGAATTACGCAATATTGATGATGTTGAAAAAAGTATTTTGATAAATAACAATGTTTATAATTATCAAAGGTTATATATTACAATAACAAGGAAAGATTATATTAAAATACCTTATTTTGATAATTATAATACTTTATTAAATAATGTAGGAGATTGTAATTTATTAAGAATATATGCTCAATATAAAGATGTCTGGTTTAAAGATTTGCCGAAAATAGTTACGCAAAATAAACTTCAATTTATAATTCCTATAAATTATGATAATGGATTAATACAGATAAGTTATAGCGATAGTTATAATGCCGACTTCTGGAATAATTTAAAAAATAAAAAAGATATAATGAAACATCTTAAGCGAATATTAAATGAAATGTTTCCTAATAAAAATATAAAAGACCCCGAATGGATTACAATTCATAATTGGGATTCTGGTTCTCATTTCTGGAAAATAGGAGTTGAATCCGATAAAATACAAAAAGAAATTAAAGATATATTTACTAAAAAGAATATATATATATTGGGAGAAACTTATTGCAATCGCCAAGCATGGATAGACGGTGCTTTAGAAACAGTACATCAAACATTAAAAATACGGTAAATGATTAATTATATTATTAATAATCATATAGTAATATAATAACAATTTTTATTCCGGAATAAATATGTACGGATTGCAAAAGATATATTAAATAAAATTGATAGTTTATATTAATACAATATGGAACACTCTTAATGTGCTTTTATGATAATATAAATTATCAATTTGAAAGTTTTGAAAATGACAATAATTGCAGTTTTAATAATCAACTATTTGCTATAGAAACTAAAATTATAAAAATTTATAATAAGGGAAATGGCTATTCTAAATTTGTAAAACATTTAGACAATATATTTGCAAAATATTTTGAAACTAATCCAACAATGAGTAATATATATATTGAAAATATAAATGTACTAAAAAAAGGTATTATAAGTGCCTATAACAATTCAAAATGTATTAATTATTTTGATGACATTATAAAATTTCAAACATTCAATATTAATGATTAAATATAAATGACCTCTTCTATTAAATAAAGAAATTGAAAACATGTCTAAAAAAAATATACCTATGGATATTTTATCTATGGTTATTTATGTTTGGATTTTTTGTTTAATAATATTGATATCAATTGCTTTACACGTTGTAATAAACTTTATAATAGATATTACATTTATTTTTGTACCTTTGAGAAAATATGTTTTTGGGTATGGTTCTCCAATATTTGTATGGTTTAATATTATATACGATTATATCATTAGAACTCCTATTTCAATAATTATTATATCGATTTTATTTTTTAGTATATCAATCGGTATAATAATCCTCTTTTTAATATGGATTGCTTTAAAAGATATGTTTATTATTGGTTTATTGGTTAGAGGACCTCCATTTTCAACATTAAAAGGTATATTTAATATTATCTTAGAAAAAATACCATCGAAAAAAAGAACGCGATTCGTAAATTATATACAAAAACATTCAAATAATTTGGTAAAATATTTAAAAATAGATGAAATTAATTTGTCTCTAAATGAAACTTTCGCTGTTCAAAATATTACAGAAGAGCCTCATTTCGGCGATGAATACCGCGATGAAATCGGCGATGAATATAAAATGAAAATTAAAAATAATTATTTTATAAATGCTTTTAAATATAACAAACAGAACGAAATGGCTAAAAATTATAAAAATATGAAAATTATTACGCCAGATTCAAATTATGTTTTTATTGAAAATACTACTTCTTATTTTTCAGTAAAAGCAGAAACTAATATTAATAAAATGAATATTAAATAATAGATATATAAAGTAATAAATGTATTTATTGCTTTATAATTTTGAAAATCAACTTATGCATGTTTATTTAACTAATGTTAATTATTATAATATATTTATAAATATATTATTTATTAGTATAATTATAATAATATTAATAATTTTTTTCTGGGATAATATATATAAATTTTCTAAAGAAAATTCTAAATGCAAACAAATATTAAATATAATTCGTGAAAATGAAATTATTGAAAAACCATACATTTATTCATTTATAATAATTAACAATGATGTTATAGATTCTACTTATAAAAATTATATATTAAAAATTACATACGACTTTAACAATATGAAAACAATATATGAATATGGAAATGACGACGGTAAAACAAATGATATTTTTAAAAATATAAATATAAACGACGATAAAGATATGATAACAATGTTAGAAAAAGTTGAAAAAAATGAAAACACTCTATCAGTTTGTACTACAGATGAATGCGAAAATGAAAAAAAAAGTTTAAATAATGCTAAACGCATTTTAAATAAACGTAAAACGGAATTATTAAAAAGCACCAAAAACAAAGAATACCAGTTAAATTATTTTGATTTGCGAACAATGAAAAATAGAATAATAGATGGAATTAATATAAAAGTGTTAAATTCTGCTAAATATAAATATGTTCACGTTAATGAAAATAATAATAAAGTAAAAAGTAATTCAACAATATTTGCTTTATTACTTTTTACAAAAAAATATTCGGAAAATGGAAACTTTAATACGTCAATTATAAATGATATTATTTTCTCAAAAAATAATATAGAAAAAGTAAATATATAAATTGCAAAGAATATTTATAATATATATTTAAATTAAATAAGTGATAAATAGTTTAAATGAGTAATACACTTAATTATAACGATATCAGTAATAATTTACATAAATCAAGTGAAACATTAGATAGTTTCGCTAAAATGTTTTTTCATAATCTATCATCAATATTTCAAAAAAGTTTATCATATTATCAAATATTAGTAAATGCTTTATTTATATTTATTGTTATAATTATTACGTATATTATATATCTTGATATTATTAATAGGGAATCTAATAAAAAAACTAGGTGTATTGAAGTAACTAATATATATAAAGAAAATAGCGAAAAAACAAGACCATATTTTTATAATATATACATAGTCAAAGATGTTTTTAAAAGTAGTTTTTTAAGCGACTTTAGTATATGTATATCATATGACTTTATAAATGAAAAAACAAATATTATTTTTGGCAAAAAACATAACGCAAGAATATTAACAACAGCATATTCTCAGTTATCAATCAAAAAAAAAATAGATCCTAAAATTAACGCATTCGCATATTTTGATTTGAGGAAATTAGAATATGATTATATAGAATATAATGATATAGAAGATGGGAATTTATATATTGATAAAAATATAATTACCAGAACTAATTATTTATTTATAATTACATCTGATGATAATAAGATTTTAAAAAGCAATGAAGCCAAACAACTTGTTAAGTTTGCTAAAGATTATGGCTATGATATTACGAAGTCCGTTTCGCCAATATATAATATACTATATGCTATAGATAATCATAAAAATAAAGATGTTATATAAATTACATAAATGTTTCATTTAGAACCTTTGTAAGTTCTTCTATTTTTTCTTTATTTTTAATTTTAGGATAATCAATATTAAATACAATATACATATTACCCTTATTTATTGTATTTAATATAGGCATTCCCTTACCTTCGATCATATAGTTTTTCCCATTTGATAACACACCAAAAATACTTGTATTTATCGAAATTGATTCTTTAAAATAAGGAATTGTTATATCTTCACCAATTATAGAGTTTATAAATGTAATATTTTTTTTATAATAAATATCATTATTTTTTCTTTGAAAGTCTTTATGCTCTTCAATTTTTATACCAATAATTAAATCACCAGGAACTGTATTTTTCGTTTTAGGCTGTCCACCCAATTCGGGAAATGCTGATCTATACGATTCATCAACACCTTTAGGAATAATCAAAGTAGCTTTTTTCTCTTTGCTATAAATACCTTTTCCATTACAAACAGTACAACATTTTTTTCCTTTCAAAATTGTCCCATTTCCTTCACATTTATTACATTGCATTTGATAAACAGTTTGCATTAATCCCATGTTTTTAATTTGATGTATAGAGCCTTTCCCCCCACAATCAGTACAACTTACAAGACAATCAGTACAATATTTTTCCAATACAATTGTTAAATCTTTTTTAACACCGTCATATATATCTTCCAATGTTAATGAAAAAATACGCTGAATAGATTGTGCTTTATTTTGTCGTTTGTTATTACCATTACCACCCATACCAAACATTTCTTCACCAAAATGACTTCCAAATCCTCCCATACCACCTCTTCCACCACCACCTCCTCCAAAAAATGCTTCAAATATATCATGTTGATTTACACCACCACCTGTCATATTATCATTTCCATTATTGTAATTTTTATCTCCAGACATATCATATTTATGCCTTTCTTCTTCGTTATTCAAAATGTTATAAGCATTTGAAATTTCTTTAAATTTATTTTCTGCTTCTACATTATCTTTATTTTTATCAGGATGATAAATAAAAGCAAGTTTTTTATATGCTCTTTTTATTGTGTTAATAGAATCGTTTTTTTCAACACCCAGAGTTGAATATAATTTATAATTATCTCCCATATTATTAAAAAATAGACATCAAATGTTTATATGTTATTAAATATCTAAATGAGTACATAATTTATTTTTTCAGGAATATTATAGAAAAGTTTAAAAGTTATAGAAATATATAATTATGTACTCAAAATATATTCTTAAGGTTTTGAAAAATAATTAAAAAGAATGCTAACGAATGAAATGAGTACATAATTTATTTTTTTGAAAAATATATAGAAAAGTTTAAAAGTTATAGAAATATATAATTATGTACTCAAAATGTGTTCTTAAAAATAATCGAATAAGATTAATATAAAAAAATGATATGATATATTACTTACATTTTTACAATATAAATGAACAAACAAGAAGATGAAATAAATAAATATAGTAATTATCCTCCTTTAGGTAGTGGTATAAAATACTATAAAGGATTGGATAAATATATAGACAACGAAGGATTTAAATTTAATATTGAAGATGAGATAACAATTAATCAATTTTGTGAAATAATAGGAGAAGAACTTATATATATTGGAGAAGCTGGATTTTGTGATAGAAATAATATACCTTTAACGTATAAAAAAGATGGTTGTGTTAAAAAGTCTAAAAAAATAATTGATAATGTTGATTATGAAGATGATATTGTTATTTATAAAGGTGTTTCTCCATTATGGACAGATGATGAAACTGAATGGTTATATATAATTACTATAGATAGTCATATAATAAAGATAGGTATGACCATAACATCAGTTGCATGTAGGTTTGGATCTTATTCTTGTGGTGATAGAAAAGCTATGAAAATTGGTTCTTGTTCTACAACAAACTTTATAATTAATGAAGTGTGTTATACTGGGTTGCTTTTAAATAAAAAAATAGATATATATGGTATAAAAATAGAAAAAGAAACAAAAAATATTACAAGATTTGGTAAAACATCGACAATACAATTATCAACAGCAAGAAGTATAGAAACAATGGCTATAAATGTTTTTAAAGAACATAATAATAATAAATTACCAATATTGTGTCAGCAAAATGGAAAATAATATATCATATATTATTTGTTATATAATCTATTTCTTCGTTTGTTATATTAAAATGTTCATAAATATCTTTATGACTACCGCTATATTCTATTTTTGGTATTGGAAAACTTTGTAAAATTCTAATATTATTAAAATTACCCCACCGACATATATTATTTATAAATACATATATTGGATGTTCTAATATTTCCTTATATTTTTTTGCTTCTTCTTCATTAGAACATAATATAAATACAATAGACTGGGTCATACCACAGTTATCGATAAAAACATTATATTTATCTGTAGTTGATATAAATACTTTATGACCTTCTTGGAACTTATGAGGTTTTGACGAATATACAGTTTGTTTTGGAGTATGAATTAATTTATATTTAAATATATCTGTTTGTATTTCGTTTATAAAAGATGCTTTTGTGTATTTGTGTAAATCACTACTTGTTTTAACACTGAACTTCTCCAATTCATTATTATCTATTGTTTTTGATAATATATTTTGAACAATACTATTATATAATAATGGAATATATTTGCGTTTTTCTGATATAACATAACTAATATATTCTTTTTTTTTCCATATACCTGAAATATTTATATTTTTATAACTTGGACTATTTTGTATAATATACCATGTGAAACTAGAACCAATTTTTTTAAAATATTTTTTAGCAGTATGAATGTCTAAATGTATTATTTGTAAAGATGTTATAACCTCTATTAATACATTTCTATCGGCATAAGACATCCAATTATCAGGAGTAATAAATAAAATATATCCATTGGGTTTCAATTGGGATAATGCCTTTTCTATAAAAATCTTTATCAAATTATGATTTTTTGAAGCTCTTTTACCATTTTCAAGTAATTTAGCATAAGGAGGATTAGCAACTATTAAATCATATTTTTTAAGATTATCAAATGTTATAAAATCATGATTTGTAATTTGTAACTTATACTTTTCACCACAAAAAACTTTATTGACGTTTTCAAGTCTATCTGTATTTATATCATTAAACTCTAATATTTGCTCCAATATTACTTTTTTATCGTGATATTTTAACAATTCGTATAATATTGGAATACTAAAGTTTCCATTTCCACAACAAGGATCTAAAATTGAAAGTTCTTTATTTTTCCATAAATCAATTGGAATTTTACTAATCATATCTCTAATACAATTTATAGGGGTTGGTTCATCATTACTATTTTTATATGTACTCTTATCATAATTTAATATTTCGTCATAATATTTTGCAATTTCTTCAAACGAAGATAAATCTATATTATGTTGAATTATTTGAGATGATAAAGATAAATCAATATTTACCGGTTTTATACATTGTGTCTTTCGCATTTTGTGTTTTAAATATTGAGAGTTATTATTGAATTCTTTTTCACATTTTTCACAAATATTCTTAACCATTGTATATTATAGTATATAATTCTAATAAATCAATTTTTATATAATATAAAAAAATAACATATAAAATATAAAGATTTAACTAAAATATAAGGATTTAACAATTTAATTACAAACATATCTCATCATAACATTCATTGTATATAATTCTTGGTTCAACAGTTTGAATGCATATGGAATTCTCACTTGTGCTATATCAGTATTATTTTTACAATATTTACAATTATAAATATTCTTTTCAGTATTTACATTTGCGTGTAATCCACACGTTTTACAGATAAATACACGATAATTATCTGATACGTGCAACATTCTCTCTGCCAAGAAGTTAGCTGTTCCGTGTGCGATGAAACAATCTCTTTCCATTTCACCCAACCGAAGACCTCCAGAACGTGCTCTTCCTTCGCTCGGCTGTCTTGTTAGCATAACAATAGGACCATTTGAACCTCTTGAATGAACCTTATCTGATACCATGTGTTTAAGTCGTTGATAATATGTAGGACCAATAAATATTTCAGTTCTAATTTGCTCTCCTGTTCGTCCATTATACATTATTTCATTACCATATCTTTCCATCCCAGACTTTTCTAAAACTTTTGCAATATCTTCTACAGAACAATCGTTATAAGGCGTTGAATCTCCAAAAGCTCCAATATGACAACTTGCTTTACCCATAATACTTTCCATTAATTGTGCGATTGTCATACGTGAGGGAATAGCGTGAGGGTTCATAATAATATCAGGAACAATACCATCTTTTGTATAAGGCATATCTTGATGTTTATATGTCATACCAATAGTTCCTTTCTGTGCGCTACAACTTGCACATTTATCGCCAATTTCTGGTTTTCTGTTTTTGCGAACACGAACTTTGCAAAACTTATAACCTTCGCTATTAATACCATTATAATTCATATCAATATAACCGTCATCATTTGACTTCATTGTTATACTGTTATCGACATATGTAATTTCTCCATTAATTTTTTTAGGCATAACCTTACCTACGATAATATCATTTCCGGTAATATGCGTATTTTTTTTAACAAACCCATCTTCTCCCAATTTATCATAAGAATAAGGTTTTTGTTCAGATTTATTAACAGGATTTGTAAATATTTCTTCTTCGCCGGTACTATGATTTTTATTACAAACGTCGCGGATTGCTTTATAATAAGTGCTAGTAAATAAACCTCTGTCTAATGCTGATTGATTCACCATAATACTATCTTCTTGATTAAACCCTGTATGTGTCATAATTGCTACAATCGCATTAACACCAGATGGAAGTTTATGAGCCATTGTATATTTTGATAATTTTGTGGATACAAGAGACTTTTGTGGATAATTTAAAATATTACCCATAGTATCTATTCTTTTATTGAAATTACTTGAATAAATACCTAGTGCTTGCTTTCCCATAGCACAATTACTAATAGCGAATGAATTACCACCAATAAAACTATGATTTTCACTATCAACTGTTATATCTGATATCTTATTGTTATTATTTGTAGTTCTAGAATGAAATGGTACAAACAATAAGTCGCCTTTAACATAAACATTTTGTTTCCAACTATCAATATTTTTATATGGTAATGTCTTATTGATATCATTGAAGTAATTTGTATAGAGGTTATATTCGTTATTGATTGCTAATTCAATATGAAGTTCTTTGTTATAACAACATCCAATTCTTTCATAATAATTAGATATATTGTATATATCGCTGATATCACTAATATAATTGAATTTTAAAATATCTTTAATAATATTTTCAGTTTTATTATCAGTATTATTAGATAATATTGATGTTATATATTCATTTAATGATGTAATATTAGAACACTTGCATGATAAATATGATGAAGCAAAATTAAGCATTGTTATATTAGAACATTTATTAATCCACGAAATATCATCGCATAAATGTTGAATAAATATAATATAATTAGTATCGAAAATATTGTGTTTCTTAAAACCGATTTGTGAAATATCCCGAATATAATCATTAATATTTATTCCAATATTTTTCCCTTTATTAACAATATAACATCCTACGATACGAGCTATTAAATTAATATTTTCATTATCGTTGTTTAAAGGATATAATCCTAAATATTTATAAATATTTCTATTATTACCATAATTGTACTTAGATAAATCTACCATATTCTCACAAATAGCAAACTTTACTAGATTAGCACGCGAATGATAAGATTTAATATATATTCCCAATTTAGTATTTGACGAATCAAAGTTATCTGATATTTCCCATCCTTTATCTGTCATAAACTTATGGTCATATGTTGCAATCAATGTACGCCCACTAACAGTTGTAACATTATACACTTTTTTATCAGTATCTCTATTATAATGTGCTACAACGAATGTGTTTTCTGTTTCCATTGTTTCAGGATTAAAACATACTACCTTATCACCAACGACAACATCTTTAATATATTTAAAATTACCATTTGACAAATATACTTTTTCCATTTGATTGATACATTGGTAACAATTTCTCGGCGATTGATTATGATCGCTAAATGGAATATTAACACCAAGGATTCCATTCATTAAACTAGGATGAATTTCGCAATGAGTATAGCAAGGTGGTAAAGCAGTTCCTTTAATACTTTCTTCAAGATCAACAGGAAATGTTGCAATCATAGAATGATTAACCTCGTCACAATCAACATATTCAATAAAACCTTCCTCGTCAAGATAAGATTCTGGGTCATCTGGATATTTTGTATTTTCGTTCGGTGTAATAAAATAATCAAAATGTTTATCATATATAAATTCTTCCCATGTAATATTTTTTCTTTTAAGAATTCTTTCAATGCGAAGAACGCGTCTTTTTAAAATAGGGTCATAATCTACAATATATAAAGGTCTGTACATACGACCTGCTTCGGTACTAATGATAATATTAGACTTTTGAATATTCCAAGCAATAGATGTCATAGGATGAATAAAACCACTTCGTTTATAATGTTTAAGTTTTCTATATAATTCATCAGGATTGTTATGATATCCAATTATATCGCCATTTATCATGATATACACATTGTATTTATTTCCCATATTTTTAAGAAAGTCAATTGCGTTTTTATCGGAAGAATTGGAATTATATGAATCGTCATATATAACAACCCCAAGTTCAATTATAACATCTCGAATATGAACACTATTCATAGCAATAGAGATATTTGTACTTAACGCCATATTTTTTACTAAACCAACTGAACTTCCTTCTGGTGTTTCCGCAGGACAAATCATTCCAATTTGAGAATTATCAAGTTTTCTTGGTTGAACTAACTTTCCATTTTTCTCCATAGCAGTATTAATTCTTCTTAAATGAGATAGAGTACTAGCATGAGACATTCTATTAAGAACCTGTGATACTCCCTGTTTTATATTTTGAAAACTTCCAATACTTTTAATACCCCAATTACCAGTTGATAATGAATATTTAATCCAAGATTCTAAAAGAGATTGTTTGAAAAATCTGTGAATACTAATATCTGAAATAATATTTGCGATAGGTGTATTAGTATTTCCTCTCCATAGATTTAATTCTTTTTCAATAGCAACTTTAAGTTCTTTAGTCATTTTTCCATAACATTGTCTGTATAAATTACTCATAAGAACTCCAGGTGTATCAACTCTTTTATTAATATAAGAATCGCGATTGTCATAGTTATCATATCCCAAATAGATACGGATCATTTTACGAATAACATAACCAATATACAGAGCTTTTCTTCTATAATTTTTTCCAACGTGTGGAAGAAAGTCATTTTTCAAGTTATTTTGAAGCAATGTTCTATTAACAGAATGTTCATTATTTTTATTTGACCCAATCATAATTTTAATAAGGACATTTTCAGCGTCTTCTTGCGTTTTGATATCACAAGAATCTTCACAACATGCCATTAACTCATTTATAATACGTTGATTTTTCTCTTGTTCTGTATCATATACAATATGATGAATGATTTCTTTATCACTAATAACACCAAGAGCACGAAATATAACGAAAATAGGAACCTCCGATCTAATAAATGATGTATTAATACGAATAATACGCCCCATATGATTTAATTTACCGCTCATACTAAAACTTGTAGTTTTTGGTGGTAAATATGTAGTATCACACATAGACCTAATTTCGGCATATAATCCTTCGCTGTTATTATTAGGGTGAAAAACAAGAGTTTTATTTTCATTAATTCTGTCTTGAGAAATAAGAACCTTTTCATTACCATTTATGATAAAATATCCACCAGTATCATAAATACATTCGTTGTTATTTTCTTCACATATCCCTTGCATTTGACTTAATACACAAAGTTTAGAACGAACCATGATAGGAATTTTTCCAATATATATTCCATTAACCGTTTTATCGAACTTTTCAGTCATACCGTTTTTGTATGTAACTTCAGTTATTACATGAACATTAACATAAACACCACTTGAATATGACATATTATTCATACGAGCAATATAAGGTGTCATAATATTCTGTGTTCCGTCAGGCAACTGATAACTTGGCTTTGTAATTGTTGGTTCTAGAATATTAATTGAAATATTATAAGTGTTATCTGGTGGTGGTGTATCGTTTTTAGGATTTGTAAGTTTAACCTTAATAGGATTAAAGCCATTTATGATTTGACCCAAAGTATGTTCAGAAAACTTATTATAACTATCAATTTGATGCTTTACGAGAGGGTTTGAAGATTCAAGAGAACCACCTTTTTCAAAATATGTGTCAAGAACATCCCAGCAATTGTTAGAAGTCATTATCTTGGACAATAATAGGTATTTATTTATATTTAATATATTCTTAAATATCAATTTTTATTTTTTTATTAATGAATTTTTATTTGATTTAATTAATAAAATGAGGTAAAAAAATAATAAAAAATATATAGTTTTTATATAGCTAATAACATCATAATTACAATGTTTCGTCGTGAAAATGTTGATATACAAGACTTTCATAATCTAATGTTAAAGGATGGATATCTTTTTCAACAATAGGTTTTGTATATTTTTCAACAATAGGTTTTGTATCTTTTTCAACAATAGGAGCGAATGATAATTGTGAAAACATTGTATATTTATATGTTTATATTGTTACTTTTATATAAACATATCAATTTTTAAAAAAAATATATAAGTATATAAAATTATAAATATGACGAATTACATTTAATTATATAAAAATATATTTTCATATTCTTCTGTAATATCTTCATTTATATCATATTCTTCGCATATGTATTCGGATAGTTCATATTTATTAGTTATATCATCGCATTTATTTTTAAGATCGTTATATTTATTAGTTATATCATCGCATTTATTTTTAAGATCGTTATATTTATTAGTTATATCATCGCATTTATTTTTAAGATCGTTATATTTATTAGTTATATCATAGCATTTATTTTTAAGATCGTTATATTTATTTTCAAGATTATCATATGTATATTTTAGTTTATTGTATTTATATTCTATTTTTTTGTATTTTTTTATATTGGACTTTATCAAAACTTTTAAATTAATATTTTCGTTTTTTAAAAATATTATATTTTTTTCTTTATTTAAATTAAACACTTTTTTTAATAGCGAATACATTGTTTTTTATAATACTTGTAATCTATATATATTTATATGTTATGATAAACAAATTATGAAAAAAATATAATTATAAATATTTTTATATCATATACAAAATAAGAAAAGATATATGATAAAGAATACACCGCCTATTAAAAACGGATATACAATATATACTATATCTGATTGCAAATATTGTAATCTTGTAAAGTCACAGATAAAAACAAAAATTAAGATCGTTGATTGCGATTATTTTATTGAAACATTACGCAAACGAGATAAGTTTTATAAATATATTCATAAATATACTATAACACCATATATACACTTTCCTATGATATTTAAAGATGGTAAGTTTATCGGGGGATATAAGGAGTTTATTTCGTTATAAAGATTATAATATATATAATATATCTAAATATAAATATTATAATGTTTATAACAGATTTTGAAAAAAATATTTCTGAATCAAATAGATTAATAAATAAATATCCAGATAGAATACCTGTTATTGTAGGAAAAGCAAAAGGATGCGTTCTAAATAATATAGACAAAACAAGATTTTTAGTTCCTCGTGAATTAACAATTGGACAATTTATAACAATTATTAGAAAAAGAATTAAATTAGAACCAGATAAAGCAATATTTATATTTATAAATAATATATTGCCTCCTACAGGATTTAGAATTGGTTCAGTATATGAAGAAATGAAACACGGAGATGGATTTTTATATATATATTATAATGGAGAATCTATTTTTGGATAAAAATAAATAAAAAAAGTTTTCTTTTTTTTGTTTTTTTGTTTTTTTGTTTGTGTATTATGTTTTTACATAACATCGGCGAGGGTGTCGTAATCCCATTTGTCGCACTTGTAATCGTCGTCGTAATATTCATCTTCTACATTATTATAAACAGGTTGTATGAGAGAAGCCTTGAAAAGTCTGCGAATATATTTTTTTGGTTGCTTATCGTAAAACATATGATACGCGACATTGTCTCCTCCATTGAGGCTATAATAAGTGGCGGGCTTGTAAAGCATTTTTGAGTTTTTTATCTTTTGATAAACTACAGAAATGTATTTAGATTAAGACTTTTCAAATCTATGTTTAGTTTGCTTGTTCTTGGTTATTGTGGATAATATTTTTTTTATAATTAATTATCAATTTTTTATTATATTTTTAAAAAATAGAACATATTTATTTATCGATTTTATTATTTATTTATTTATTTTTTTGCCATTCAGCACCTATCATTTTCATTATTTGAGGTGCGGTATTATCAGGAAATTCTTTTTTTAATAATGCGAAATGTTTTTTAACATAAATATTGTATGGCGTCAGCTTACGTTTTTCTTTTTTTACATCTCCTCCTTCTTGAATTTGATCCATAATATTTATTACTTTATATACTATACTATAATTGAGATTTTATTTATCCCTTAAGTTCCGAAAGTTTTTTATGTGTTTTACTATTCAAATGTCTTATAGTATGAAAGTCGCGATAACTAACATATGTTATGCCACACGAACATTCTATTTTATTTATTATTTTTATTAAGTTGTAATTTTCAACTGCTTTATCTTTATATTTTTTTTGTATTTCCTTAGTTTCATTTCTACAAGTATTACAATACAAATAATATATTTTGTCGGATTCATTTCTAAAAGAATATTCTGTTAAATCTTTTCGTTTTTCACATTTAGAACATTGCATTTATGATATGTTCTAGAAATAAAACATATATATCATTTTTTATATGATAGATAAAAATGTTCTAAAATAAAAAAATAAAAGCAAAAAATGACTATACGCAGTCAAAAATATTCTATCTAAATATAGCCCCTGTATAACAGTAGGTTATGGTTATGTCTTCAGCATTTGAGAAGTTATTCGATAATATGCCCGACGATATCAAGGACATGGTCTATGAAAAAGTATTATATCCTCAACCCAAAGAGCTCTTAGAAGAGATTCGCAGACGCAACACATTCTACTGCATGTTAGTATATCTTGGGTGTGAAAAAAAAGTCAAACCTACAATCGAAGGATTTACATATGCGTTGAAAACTCACGTAACCAGTTTGAAAAAACTCAACAAAATGGTTAAACTGCTTAACCGGCAAAAAATTAAGTTATCTTTGTAATTTGTTATATTTTAAGTTATCTTTGTTATGTGTTTATATTTTAAGTTATCTTTGTTATGTGTTATATATTAAGTTATCTTTGTAATTTGTTATATTTTAAGTTATCTTTGTTATGTTTTATATTTTTATAATTAAAAATTGATACTTTATTTTTTATAATTTATTATGTCTAAATTCAATTATGAATATGAAAAATATTTATGCAAAAAAGAAAATATAAAAGAAACTATTTTAAAATATGGAGTTGCTATATGCCCTATTTTAGATGATATAGAATGCAAAACTATGATTGATAATAAATGGGAATTATTGGAGTTTTTGACAAGCAAGTTTGAAACACCAATTGATAGAAATGATAAAAATACATATAAACAAATACTTGAATTATTTCCAAATCATAAAATGCTTATTCAACATTGGAATGTTGGACATTCAAAATTAGTTTGGAATGTTAGACAAAATAAAAAAGTTAAAGAAATATTTAGTAATATTTGGGGAACAGATGATCTAATAGTTAGTTTTGATGGTGCAAGTATTTATATTTTAGATAAACCTAATAGAGAATCAAATTCATGGTTTCATGTTGATCAAAGTTATACAAGAAATGATTTTGAATGTATTCAATCATGGATTAATGGATATGATACAAATGAAGGAGATGCAACATTAATTATATTAGAGGGTAGTAATAATTATCACAAAGACTTTCGCGATGAATTTAATATTAATGATAAAAAAGATTGGTTTAAATTGCAAAATAAAGAACAATATGAATTTTATATTAAAAAAGGATGTTCAGAAAAAGCAATTAAATGTCCAAAAGGTTGTGGTGTATTTTGGGATAGTAGAACATTGCATTATGGAAATCCTGTTCAAAAGTCGGCTACTGATAATTTTAATTATAGATGTGTTGTATATATATGTATGACACCAAGAATTCTTGCAAAAACAAAAGATTTAGAAAAAAGAAAAAAACATTTTAATGAATTGAGAATGACTTCTCATTGGCCTCATAAACCAAAGTTATTTCCAAAAACACCACAAACATATGGGAAAAAAATAAAAGATATTGCGACAATTACATTTGATATGGCTAAAACTTATATCTACGAAGATGGTTTAAAATTGATTTAAATCATAATATAATTTATTATATAAAATATATTCTCTACAGTCTTTATTTTAATTTAATTAATATCATTAAACTTTTTACGAATTAATATTATTATACTTCTATATTGTATTCATTTTAATATATTGATTAATTAAGTTATATTGATTATAAATTTTTATTATTCATATTGAATAGTATGGATAAGGTTAAGATTGACGAATATTTTAACAAGTTTATAGATATAATATGTGTATTACAAAAAATGAAAACTAAAAAAAATAAATTTAAATCAATAATTGATTCTCCTCTTATAATTGAATTATTGCCAATAAATAGCAAATCCTCATTGTCCAAATCATCATTGTCCAAATCCTCATTATCAAAATCCTCATTGTCCAAATCATCATTGTCCAAATCATCATTGTCCAAATCCTCATTATCCAAATCCTCATTGTCCAAATCCTCATTATCCAAATCCTCATTATCCAAATCCTCATTATCCAAATCCTCATTGTCCAAATCCTCATTAAAAAATAAAAGTGTAATAATTGGAGGTTTTACAATTAGACGTAGATTAGAAGAACATGTAGAAAATAATAGGGGTATAATTGATTTAATGTCTGATAATGGAATGAGATATTTTTATTATAATATAATTACATATATTTTTGATAACTTTAGAATACCAGCTCCTCATACAATATTATTACATGTTTCATTATATGCTTTTTTAATTAGTTTTATAATATCTTTATTACAAAATAATCCAATAACTATAATACATACTAATACTATAACAAATGAAGTTATACCACCTATTGAAGATACTCTAGAAACATTTTCAAAATTTATAAAAATATCAGATATTGGAGATATTGATATTGTAGGATTTAATAATAGCGACGAATGTTCTATATGTTTAAATAAATATAATACGAATAAATATAAGAAGGTAATTGTAACACCTTGCAAACATTATATGTGTAGAAATTGTATAAATACAAAATGCAATTTAGTAAATGCTGATTGTTATAAATGCCCTTTTTGCAATAATGTTATAAAATACGGTTTATTATAATAAAAAAATGATATAATATTTTATATATAATAAATATTATAAATGGCAACATCTTTAGAAAAATGTGTTAATGACATAGATGTTAAAAATATGGAAGGTTTAGAATATATGAAATGTATAAAAGAAAATAGTATTGATTTGATATTAACAGATCCACCATATATTATTTCTAAAGATTCGGGTATGAATAGTCATTATAATACTGTAAAATATAATGAAGATAATAGAATTGAAATTATAAAAACAGATGATGATTGGGAAAAATATAAAATTAAAAATAATATTTTAAATGATGATAAAAAGGAAAATTATATCAAATATGGAACTATATATGGTAAAAAATATTGTGTAAAAACAGATTATGGTACGTGGGACAGTGAGTTTTCTATGGAAAGTCTTGAAATGTTTATCAAAGAATATTATAAAAAATTAAAAAATGGGGGGACAATTATAATATTCTTTGATATATGGAAAATATCTTTCTTAAAAGATATTATGGAAAAATGCAAATTTAAACAAATTCGTTTAATTGAATGGATAAAAACAAATCCTCAACCATTAAACTCAAAGGTAAATTATTTAACAAATTGTCGTGAAATTGCACTTTTGGGCGTAAAAGGTTCAAAACCAACCTTTAATAGTAAATATGATAATGGTATATATATGTATCCTCTTCAAGGTGGTAAAAATAGATTTCATCCAACACAAAAAAGTTTAGGATTATTTGAAGATTTAATAAAAAAACATTCAAATGAAAGAGATAATGTATTAGATACATTTTTGGGTGGAGGAACAACTGCAATAGCTTGTAAAAATACAAATAGATGTTTTCGTGGTTGTGAAATATCAAAAGATTATTTTGATAAGATTATTGAATTAATTTAATTTTATTAGCACGTACTTTTTGTTTTATTTCATTTATTATAGGAATGGTATATGAAGTATAATAATGTATTTTTTTATCAAACTCTACAGGGTCATACCAATATGTATCTGTTTTACAATTAATATCATTTATATCATAATACTTTTTTTCCCAAGGAAACTCAAATAAATAAACTTTATATCTTTGTATATTTTTGGCAGAATATATTTTATCTATTTTACAAATCTGCCTTTTTTGTAGATTACAATGATTGCATAATGGTTGAAAATCACAAAGTAATTGTGTTTTTTCGCATAAAACTCTTTCATCATTATATAAATCATTTTTATGATCGCATACTGTTTTCTGTGTTCCGCATATAAAACAACTTAAACCTCTAATATTTATTCCTATATCTTTGCGTATAGGTCTTGTTTGTATGTTTAATCTAAAAGAATGAACAAATATTCCAATTATACCATTACATTTTTCTGTATTAACATTTAAAAATT